>Ga0153973_100112_pt1 | contig 14608 bp, 13 predicted proteins | sample TSGA057MetaG_FD_104700 | JGI IMG/M metagenome (GOLD analysis project Ga0153973, IMG submission 104700) | Attine ant fungus gardens microbial communities from Georgia, USA - TSGA057 MetaG | ecosystem: Host-associated > Fungi > Mycelium > Unclassified | place: USA: Georgia, Yuchi Wildlife... | reverse complement strand
TACTTTAGGAGTGTGGTATTTTTTCAATTTAAATTAAATGGAATTAGATCTATTATGAATTGGCGATCAGAACGTATATGGATAGAGCTTATAACGGGATCTCGAAAAATAAGTAATTTCTGCTGGGCCTTGATCCTTTTTTTAGGTTCATTGGGATTCTTGTTAGTTGGAATTTCTAGTTATCTTGGTAGAAATTTGATATCTTTATTTCCCCCCCAGCAAATTCTTTTTTTTCCCCAAGGGATCGTAATGTCTTTCTATGGAATTGCGGGTCTCTTTATTAGTTCCTATTTGTGGTGTACAATTTCGTGGAATGTAGGTAGTGGTTATGATTTGTTCGATAGAAAAGAAGGAATAGTATGTATTTTTCGTTGGGGATTTCCTGGAAAAAATCGTCGCATCTGCCTACAATTTCTTATAAAAGATATTCAGTCTATTAGAATAGAACTTAAAGAGGGTATTTATACTCGTCGTGTACTTTATTTGGAAATACGAGGCCAGGGGGCCATTCCTTTGACTCGGACTGATGAAAATTTGACTCCACGAGAAATTGAACAAAAAGCTGCTGAATTGGCCTATTTCTTGCGTGTACCAATTGAAGTATTTTGAAATGAACTGAACTCTGACGTGTATTCATTGAAGGGAAGTTATTGTTTCGAATTTGACCAATTGTAATATCTGGAAACACGATTTTAATTATATGCATTCGAAGTCGAAATAAACTCTTTTTCGATTTCTGTATTGTTTCCAGCTTCAAGAACTAAAAAAAAGAATAAATTCATGAATTAGATACTTTGTAATTAGAGTAATTAGGTAATAGAGTTCATGTTTGATATAAATATTAGATCGCATAGAGTCGACGAATGCGACGAGTTCATTAACAGATGAAAAAAATGGAAAAAAAGAACGCATTTAGTCCGTTTCTATATCTTATATCTATAGTCTTTTTACCCTGGTGGCTCTCGCTATCATTTCAAACAAGTCTGGAATCTTGGGTTAATAATTGGTGGAATACTAAGCAATCGGAAACTTTTTTGAATCATATTCAAGAAAAGACTTTTCTAGAAAAATTCATCGAATTAGAGGAGCTCCGCTTATTGGACGAAATAATAAAGGAATGCCCAGAACCACATCTACAAAAGCTTCGTATAGAAATCCACAGCGAAATAATTCAATTGATCAAGATGTACAATGAGGATTGTATGGATATTATTTTGCACTTCTCGACAAATATAATATGTTTGCTTATTCTAAGCGGTTATTCTTTTCTGGGGAATAAAGAACTTATTCTTCTTAACTCTTGGTTTCAGGAATTCCTATATAACTTAAGCGACACAATAAAAGCTTTTTCTATTCTTTTAGTAACCGATTTATGTATCGGATTTCATTCGCCTCATGGTTGGGAACTAATGATTGGCTCTATCTACAAAGATTTGGGATTTGCTCATTATGAGCAAATTTTATCGGGTCTTGTTTCGACTTTTCCAGTTATTCTAGATACTATTTTGAAATATTGGATTTTCCGTTATTTAAATCGCGTATCCCCGTCACTTGTCGTGATTTATCATTCAATGAATGACTGACAAAAAATAAGATATACAGATATAAATCCAATTATTCTAATGTTGCTTATTTTGTACATAAATAGAAGCAAACCATTCAAAAGCATACTTTATCTTTCGATCGAATACGGGTAGTTCTTTCTACATTGCAGTATTATTATTGAGTATTTCACTAAATTCAGTTTATTTTAAGTTTCAGTTAAAGTAAATAGCAGAATCGTGGATAGGGAACTATACTAGCAACCTACCCCACTTATTGTATAAATTTTAGGTATGAATGATTGGACCATGCAAACTATAAATATTTTTTCTTGGATAAAAGACCAGATTACTCGAGCCATTTCCGTATCCCTCATGATATATATAATGACTTGGCCATCCAGTTCAAATGCATATCCCATTTTCGCGCAACAAGGTTATGAAAATCCACGAGAAGCAACTGGTCGTATTGTATGTGCCAATTGCCATTTAGCTAACAAGCCTGTGGATATTGAGGTTCCGCAAACGGTCCTTCCCGATACTGTATTTGAAGCAGTTGTTCGAATTCCTTATGATATGCAATTAAAACAAGTTCTTGCTAACGGAAAAAGGGGGGGATTGAATGTAGGGGCTGTTCTTATTTTACCTGAGGGATTTGAATTAGCCCCACCCGACCGGATTTCTCCAGAGATGAAAGAAAAGATAGGCAACCTTTCTTTTCAGAGCTACCGTCCCGAAAAAAAAAATATTCTTGTGATAGGTCCTGTTCCCGGGAAAAAATATAGTGAAATGACCTTTCCTATTCTTTCTCCGGATCCTGCTACTAAGAAAGATGTTCACTTCTTAAAATATCCAATATATGTAGGTGGTAACAGAGGAAGGGGTCAAATTTATCCTGACGGAAGCAAGAGTAATAATACAGTTTATAATGCCACAGCAGCGGGTATAGTACAGAAAATTTTACGAAAAGAAAAGGGCGGATATGAAATAAACATAGTGGATGTCTCGGATGGACGTGAGGTGATTGATATTATACCTCCAGGACCAGAACTTCTTGTTTCAGAGGGTGAATCTATCAAACTTGATCAACCATTAACGAGTAATCCAAATGTGGGTGGATTTGGTCAGGGAGACGCAGAAATAGTACTTCAAGACCCATTGCGCGTACAAGGTCTTTTGTTCTTCTTTGCATCTGTTATTTTGGCACAAATCTTTTTGGTTCTTAAAAAGAAACAGTTTGAGAAGGTTCAATTGTCCGAAATGAATTTTTAGATTCGTGGATTTATCAGCAGTTCGTAAGACTACCAAAATTCTTATTGACAATTTTGGATTATCCAAAAATATCAATAAATAAAAAAAATGATGCGAAGATTAGTTTTTGTTTGTTTCTATTCTTTTTACATCTACAAGAAGTCTGGAATTACTTGTACTACATTCTGAGTTCTTAGTTAGAATAGAACTATTGCGAAGAAGACTTTTTTTTGACTTTTTTTTTCACTTTATATTTTTTTTTCCTTCCGATCGAAATTGAAATGATGTCACTATTATTAGATATCAGATTTCAATGTCATAGAGTGTATCAAAGGTTTGCTATTCGAGAATAAAATTCGATTAGATACTAGACTAAGCGGATAAAATAACGAAAAAAGATAAATTAAGGGAACAAATGATTCTAGGGGCGGGGGTTGTCTTTCTGGTCTTTGACACACGACAAGTAAAGTATGTGTAAAATTCCTTGTCGTGTGTCGAAATAAAAATGAATGAGTCTTGATTCCTTTCGTCAAAGATTTAGGCAGAATTTTTTTTTATTAGTATAATTAAAAATTTTAAAATTTAATGTAGGGGACAAATTGAAAGAATAAAATTAATGGAGCAAATGGAACTGCTTGCATTCTAGTTGATCTAGAAAAATTAAGATTCTCTTGTGATATTCAGTAAATAAATCAAATTATTCCTTTTTTTTTCGAACAATTTATCAATAATCCCTAAGGACTGTTGAGGAATAGATGTTCTGAATGGCCAAAAAAATTTGTCAAAAACATCGCATTATACGAAATAAAATTCTGTAATTCTAATTTTGATAATTAAATTAAGAATTTAATGGGACCCTCCCCCCTTCTGTGTTTGTCTCAGTCGAGGGGGAATGAAGGTCCCGTTGAGTTTTATACTTTCATATTCGGGTTATTTAATTACTACAGTGATGAGCCCAATCCAGAATATGAACCATAAAAGAAAATACCTACTAAACCGATCACAAGAATACCAGCTACAGTACCTATTATCCAAAGAGGAATCCTTCCAGTAGTATCGGCCATTTTACCCCACTTCCCTCCACCTTTCATCAAATGGTCGTGCTAGAGACATAAACAGTCATTGATAATTATTAAATGAGGCCCTTCCGAATGAGATAAGAGAATTCTGACTCTATTCTAATATTTATTTTTTGTTTTTATTTAGAGTTAATTGAAAAAATAATTGGAAAATAAAACAGCAAGTACAAAAATAAGTAAAAGTCCCCAGTAAAGACTGGTACGGTTCAATTCAACATTTTGTTCGTTCGGGTTTGATTGTGTCGTAGCTCTATAATTCGAATTCGGTTTTTTTTATCGTTGGATAAACTGCATTGCGGATATTGACCCCAAAAAAAAACAGTAGGTACAGCTAGTCCGTGAACAGCCAACCAGCGCACTGTAAAAATAGGATAGGTTCGATCTATGGTCATTGGGCCTCCTAAAAGGATCTACTAAATTCATCGAGTTGTTCCAAAGAATCAAAACGGCCGGTTATTAATGGAATTCCTTGTCGGCTCTCTGTGAAATATTCGTTTGGCCGAGGGCTTCCAAACACATCATAAGCTAAACCTGTGCTGACGAATAACCAACCCGCAATGAATAGGGAAGGTATAGTAATACTATGAATGACCCAGTATCGAATACTGGTAATAATATCAGCAAAAGAACGTTCTCCTGTGCTTCCAGAAATGCTGAGCTCCACATATTCTTGTACAGTTAAAGGTAAATCTGTAAAAGATGAAATTAGTCAATTTACATTGATTTTACAGAGAATCCTAATTTTTGTAGGATTGCCTATATTGTACCAAAGGTGTCTTTAGAGTATACCGAATCAGTATAGCTATCCTTCTTCTGACACAGCAAGGCAGTTTCAATTAATAGTACGAGAGATTTTTTTCTTGTTTGTCGTCCGTATGGAACTAGGCCCAATTCAATTTTCTATAAATCTAAAATTTCTAAAATACAATAGAGTTATAGGGTTTTTCTCTATGATTGTATCGGCTTCAGACTAGAAACCGAGGATCGGCTAAAGTGAGAATCTGACAGTTGAATAATCCGTGAAAAATTCTGAAAGAATATCCCCTAATTTAATTAGACGCGAAATCCATAAATCTCCCTTTCGTCTTTGGTTGAGGGGAAGTCTTTTTTTTTTATTTTACGAAATTGGTTAATCGTCGAAAGAAAACACAAATATTGATTAATTGATTTCATTTCATTTCAATTAATCAATATTTGTGTTTTATGATGCACCCAGTCTTATAGATGCAATGGTTCTAACTATGTATAAAGATTCGACTTTTTTTTAGATTAGTTTACTTAAGAGTTTTTCAATAAATCTGTTGATTTAAAATCACGAGATGTGTAGATGTCACAGATAATAAGTTATTCTTTTTTTAATGTCCTTACTTTAATTTTGTTCGTAACATCTATAATGTAATAGTTGAAGACTCAAAAACTTTCAATTGAACCTCTTTTTTTCTTTGATTATTCTTTAAATTACGATTTTTGCTTATTTTTCCTCCAATCTTTTATTTTAAACTTAGGTAAGTGCTTTATAAACATATGGATAAAAAACCTATTTCATTTAGCTCCTTCATGCCTACTCTAACTAGTTATTTCGGTTTTTTACTCGCGGCTTTAACCATAACTTCTGTTCTTTTTATAGGTCTGAACAAAATACGCCTTATTTGAAATTAATCGAATCAACAACTCAAGAAACCGTTCTGTGGGATTTCTTTTATCTTGTTTTTTATCGCGGCATTTTTGGTTATTGAGATTCTTGGGTAATTGCGATTACTATTTAGGGATAGATATTATCTTTCTTTTTTTTTTTCAAACAAATTGAAATGATTGAAGTTTTTCTTTTTGGAATAGTTTTAGGTCTAATTCCGATTACTTTGGCTGGATTATTTGTAACTGCCTATTTACAATACAGGCGTGGTGATCAGTTGGAGCTTTGATTAATTAATAAATTTGTTTTTGACCTCCTGTGGATTATAGAAAGGAGGTCAATTTTAGATTCCTGTTTATTTATTTCAGGCTAATTCGATAATTTAGTTCGACCTAACAAGAATGGAATCACGCTCTGTAGGATTTGAACCTACGACATCGGGTTTTGGAGACCCACGTTCTACCGAACTGAACTAAGAGCGCTTTCTTATCAAAATAGATAAGACTTTAAAGAGTTTTTTTAACCGAAAAATCTATCTACATCCCGTATACCTACGCTATCTAGTATAGCGAGTATCATAAAAAAATGAGAGATTCCGTAATGTCCAAAATGAACAATTTTTAGATTAATTCTTCCTTACTTAGAGTAAAAGTAAAAGGAATTGGGGTAGGGATGACAGGATTTGAACCTGTGACATTTTGTACCCAAAACAAACGCGCTACCAAACTGCGCTACATCCCTTTCAATTCAATTGGTTACAACAGTCTAATTGTAAAGAATCCTTGTCTTGTTTTCCACATCCTTAAATCCTTAATTTATTTACCATATAATTACATTATTTATCTTACCCTGTCATTTAGTCGTTATAGACAGTATTATGTATATGAAACCGTGTCGTAAACTCAAAAAAAAGAAAATATTTTTCGTGAATACTCCGTTCAGTAGAGTAGGAAGGGTATGCGATTATTTTTCTTACAAATTCATTTTTTTTTTTAACTTATGCATTTCGTTTATACACAAAAGTAGTCCTTGACTATGTATATATATACATCGGATCATAGATTAGATATGTATTACTTTTATTTTATACATTAACATTAATGAAAAAGGAGGATTTTCAATGCGAGATCTAAAAACATATCTTTCCGTGGCACCGGTATTAAGTACTCTATGGTTTGGGTCGTTAGCTGGCTTATTAATAGAAATCAATCGTTTTTTCCCAGATGCGTTGACATTCCCCTTTTTTTAATTCTAGTTATTAACGTGGGAAGGGGGTAATGAAGATTAGAGATAGAAGCCATTTTCTGTGCCTAATCCCACTTTTGTTTTTATTTTTAATAATAGAATTAAAGAATTTCAAAATAAAATTAGGGCAATAAAAAAAAAAAAAAAAGAATAAAAATAGATTCAACTTCATCAAAACTTGAGTTCCAGCTCGAATGAAAATGAAAATTGAGATCTAGAATAATAGTACAAAATACTTAAAAAAAATAGTGTGATTAGAAATAGAGTTAGAAACTTTTTGAATTTAATTACGTACTCTTTTTAAATTTAGATACTATTATTACTCTATTGATTAGAACGAAATCTTTTTAATTGTATTTCGAATTAGCAACATCTATTTGTTTCTTTTCGTTCTTTTTTACTTCGGGTCGAAAAGAAAAATATAAAAGTTGAAGTTGTTTGAATCAAAAAAACGGAGGTTCATGGCTAAGGGGAAAGATGTCCGAGTAAAAGTTCTTTTGGAATGTAATAGTTGTATTCGAAAGAGTAGTAATAAGGAATCACGGGGCGTTTCCCGATATATTACTCAAAAGAATCGACACAATACACTCAGTCGGTTGGAATTGCGAAAATTCTGTTGCTATTGTTATAAACATACAATTCATGGCGAGATAAAAAAATAGCTCGAACCGACTGGATAGCTATCATTCTTTCAATTCAATCAAGCAGACAAAACAATTATTATTTATTTATATTTATTTAGGATTTTTTTCTATTTTTAAATTAATATTATATATTTTTTAAATTAATATTATATATAAGATAAATATATATATAATACAATAAGAATAAAAAAATAAATAAAAGAGAAATAAACAAAACAAATCCTATATTCAGCTGGACCTAAAAAATTATAATTAAGAAATAGGATTTTCGGTATTAAGGAAGAACTTAAACAAAATATGGATAAATCCAAGCGACCCTTTATGAAATCCAAGCGATCTTTTCGTAGGCGGTTGCCCCCGATCCAACCGGGGGATCAAATTGATTATAGAAACATGAGTTTAATTAGTCGATTTATTAGTGAACAGGGAAAAATTTTATCTAGGCGAGTAAATAGATTAACCTTGAAACAACAACGATTAATTACTATTGCTATAAAACAAGCTCGTATTTTATCTTTGTTACCCTTTCTTAATAATGATAAACAATTTGAAAGAACCGAATCGAATACTAGAACTTCTAATTTTAGAATAAAAAATAACTAAAAAAATATATAGGCCTTTTTTTTTTAATTAAGAATGGACTTAAATCAAAATTTGAATCTGAACTCAAACACGTATTACGATTTTGTTCGAACAAAAAAGACGAGATTCTAGATTTGATTGTCGTATCGTAATGTAAGATAATAAAAAATCGGGAAAAATCGTTTTTATTTTGAATGGATTTGTTGATTTTTTTTTAGTTATTTATCGTATTTTATATTTTATCAGATTATTTTCTACTCTATACTCCCGGAGTTTATTCTCCGGGGAATTTCATCTAAATCATTTCGGGTTTCCAATCTTCTTTTTTTATGATCTCATTTGAAATCATATAAAGACAATTCCTATTTAATATAGCTATTTGTGCAAGTACTTTACGATTAAGAAGCAACTGTCTTTTGTACAGATCATGTATAAATTTACTATAATTATAGTATACCCCCCTTTCGCGAATTACTGCGTTTATCCGAGTGATCCATAAACGACGAAAATCTCTCTTTTGTCTCTCGCGATCCCTATGAGCCGAAACCAAAGCTCTTATTTTCTGTTGAGCAATAGTTCGTGTAAGTCTTGAATGAGCCCCTTGAAAGCTTGATCCAAATAAACGAATTTTTGTTCTACGTCTCCGAGCGATATATCCTCGTTTAACTCTAGTCATTGAATAAATGAAACTTTGATGAATAACTAATTGATTTTCTTTCGTTGAGTTATTCTTTTCTCCTTTCCTAGTCTATTAATAACAAAACGGATTTTTCCAATGTATAAAATAAAAATCCCAATGGCTTTTGCTGCTATAACCTTCCCGACCACGATTTTTTTCGACATTTCGTCTTGAAACAAGACAAAAAACCTAAGAATAAGAAAATGTATCAAACAAAAGTAAATAAAAAAAAATGGAAATTTCAAATTCAATTTAAATAGAAAAAAAGAAAAAATAGTGGGTTCCTTCGTTTCTATGGTTACTTCTTAAACGGTGAGGTCCTCTCTATACACCGGAGCCCCTTAACGTAATTTACGTAATTTCTTATTAATAACTTGTACAGTTCAAACTTTTTGTTTGGCTCTACCCATGAATTATCCAGTAATAGGTCTTTCACAATGAGATCCACCTATACAGTAACGGCATTTAATTTGGAAGGTTAGCTAGATAGCTGACCCTATTAGTCCGTTCTTGCAAGAATGGGAGCATCATTTTTTTTTTTTGCTCTTAAAATAGGATTTCCCGCTAAATGGATAACGTTTGCGCTACCAATGGGAAATTTTTTTATTATCTTAAATCTGAACTTAAATTGGATTTACACTAATAGAAACCATAAATTTTATACACAATATCTGAATGAATAGATCTTTGTCTTTTTAGAGAGTGACTTGGGTTTTTCATTTTATTCTATTTATCCTATTCACTAATACTGATCATTGAGCCTGGAAACTTGATTTCTTTTGTTCCAGCCCATAATCTGAACGAGTCACACATACACCCTAGTACATGTTCCTCGGCGCTGAGGACATCCCCGAAGAGCGGGGGATTTGGTGACATTTCTGATTGGCTGTCTTGTGTTTCTAATAAGTTGTTTAATAGTTGGCATGCTAAATTAGATACGTAATGAGCTGGTTTAGATCAATCCTAACCAAATGTATTTCTAGTTAATAGAATATTACGATAAAAACCCAGTAACAAGATAAAATTAAAAATGTTTAACTTTTTTTATTTATTTTATTCGACCGCTACAAGATCAACAATTCCATAAGCTTGGGCTTCCGTTGCTGACATAAAAGCATCCCTTTCCATATCTTCGGATACAACCCATAAGGGTTTACCCGTTCTTTGTACATAAACCCTTGTGAGGGTTTCGCGCAATTTCAATAGTTCTTCCGCTTCCAAGATAAATTCTCCCGTGTGGCCCTCATAAAAAGAACTAGCAGGTTGATGAATCATTACCCTGATGATTTATCTTAAAGGGGTTTTTCGAGCTCGCGCGATGAGGCGAAGAGAAATAACACTAAAAAAGATAGAATTGAAAAACCGTACGTGCATCTTTTTCGCATTGCATACGGCTTTACAATGGAATTTACTTTTTTTTCTGTGAAAGCAATAAAAATAAAGAATCGATTAGATCCAGACCAGTAAATGATCCAATTACCACCCTTCTTTTTGGAGGAGTTTAAAAATACTATGATGGCTCCGTTGCTTCTTGTGTATTTCGTCTGTAATTCAGCAATCCCAAAGTTTCCTTTTGATCCAATCCGAAAAATAATAAAAAAGACGTTTTTTGTACTCTTTCAAACACAAATAGTGTTGAAGAGTCTTTTGGTATGAAAAAGTTTGTGACGCTGAAACAGATTCCTAATAAAAAAAGAAAAATCGGGAATACTCTTCATTTCATACTACTCTTTCGATACATAATCTAATGTTTTGAAAATAAAATATAGAAAAAATTTTCTCATATCGAATTCAAGGTGCCATGCTATTATTACTTAATTTTTAATATTGTGAAGGCATAGTATTCTTTTTTCTCTCAAATAAAAAAACTCATTGGCGCCAAGCGTGAGGGAATGCTAAACGTTTGGTAATTTCTCCTCCGACCAGGATAAAAGATCCCATTGAAGCAGCTAATCCCATGCATATTGTATGGACATCTGGTCGCACAAATTGCATAGTATCGTAAAGAGCTACGCCAGGTATTACCCAGCCCCCAGGAGAATTTATAAACAAATACAAATCTTTGGTATCATCCTCGATACTGAGATATACCATAAGACCAATAAGTTGATTCGAGATCTCGCTATCGACCTCTTGGCCTAAAAAAAGCAATCTTTCTCGATAAAGTCGGTTGATTAGGATTAAATTGTATCCCTTAGAAACCGTACATGCATCTTTTTAGGCATACGGTTCAAAAAAATTATGAAAAAAAATCAATGTGTAGATTATTTTTTTTTTAGAAGTTTGCCAACTTATAATGATTCTGATAAATAATAAAAAGTCTTTAGTCTTTTTCTATTCTATTTCTATTTTTCACGAAATATAATATATTACTTTTTGCCCCGTTCTTTGAATTATTTATTACCCAAAATATTATTAAACAATGAAAAATTCCACTAAAATAATAAAAAATAAAAGAATTTACTAACCGTATCGAATTTACTTTTCATTGATGGATCATTTCATCGAGATCCAATTCAAATCACGATGGCATTGTCTTGTTCTTGAATGGGCCTTTTTAATTCTTTTAGGTTTATGCTCTACTCCGGGTAAAGATCTGCCCAATTTTTATTTGCACATATAGGACAAATGTTTCCAATACCACTTGTGTGTTTTTTTTTATCTTTTCTTTCGTCAAATTCAATATTTAACCTTTATTTGAATGATTAAAATTGAAATCTTTTTTTTATTCTAGAATTAGAATTTAAAATCAAAAGAGTTAGTTAAAAGTTAAAATAGATAAAACAAGTAGTAATCTTGAATATATTTCCAATTGGAATTGGGCTTTTTATAAACGGAGCCTGGATACTTCATTTTAGTGGTCCAACTGAGCCAACCATAAATTATTTTAATTGATATATAATATTAATTCGAATCCTCCTAAAATTAAAAAAAGGATCTAATACCCTTCACGCTCTAAATTTTAAATAATTTAAGAAATCTTGCTTCGGCGAAAGGGAGGATTTCTCAATTGAGAGAGAAAACGGGGAAATCCCATATGACCCAATATATCTGACAAGTCGCACTATACGTCAACCCAAGCTGCATCTTCCTCTCCAGGACTTCGAAAGGGAACTTTTGGAACACCAATAGGCATTAAATCAAATAAAAAATTAAGTACTATAGTTCACTTTGATGTGGAAACGTAATAATAGAGTTATTATCCTCATAATATTAACCTTAAATATTTTATGCATAGAGTCTAATTAAAAAAAAAAAATAAAGGAAATTTCTTATGAATATAACCTTAGAATAATAACCAAGTATCCAAGTATTTACTGATACCAGATGGTATCAACGTCCCATTGCGTATTGATACTTATCGGATATAGAATAGATTTGTTTCTCTTTGTTCCTACAAACATAATAGTTCCATTATTACCAACAGAATAGAACAAACATTAACCTTTGTTCTGAGATAATCCATTGAACAAAAGGGAGTCTGTGGCATAGTATAGTCATAGTCTTTTCCAATGCAATAAAGTTACATAGTGTCATTTTTCTTTGATAAAGAGGTATTTCCATGGGTTTGCCTTGGTATCGTGTTCATACTGTCGTATTGAATGATCCCGGACGGTTGATTTCTGTCCATATAATGCATACAGCTCTGGTTGCTGGTTGGGCTGGTTCGATGGCTCTATATGAATTAGCTGTTTTTGATCCCTCTGACCCTGTTCTTGATCCAATGTGGAGACAGGGTATGTTCGTTATACCTTTTATGACTCGTTTAGGAATAACCAATTCATGGGGCGGTTGGAGTATTACAGGGGGGACTATAACAGATCCGGGTATTTGGAGTTACGAAGGTGTAGCCGGAGCACATATTGTGTTTTCTGGTTTGTGCTTTTTGGCAGCTATTTGGCATTGGGTGTATTGGGATCTAGAAATATTTTCTGATGAACGTACAGGAAAACCCTCTTTAGATTTGCCTAAGATTTTTGGAATTCATTTATTTCTTTCTGGGGTGGCTTGTTTTGGTTTTGGCGCATTTCATGTAACAGGCTTGTATGGGCCTGGAATATGGGTGTCCGACCCTTATGGACTAACTGGAAAAGTACAACCTGTAAGTCCAGCATGGGGCGTGGAAGGTTTTGATCCTTTTGTTCCAGGAGGAATAGCCTCTCATCATATTGCAGCAGGGACTTTAGGCATATTAGCGGGGCTATTCCATCTTAGTGTCCGTCCACCTCAACGCCTATACAAGGGATTACGTATGGGCAATATTGAAACTGTTCTTTCTAGTAGTATCGCTGCTGTCTTTTTTGCAGCTTTTGTTGTTGCCGGAACTATGTGGTATGGTTCAGCAACTACTCCGATCGAATTATTTGGTCCCACCCGTTATCAATGGGATCAGGGATACTTTCAGCAAGAAATATACCGAAGAGTGAGTACTGGACTAGCCGAAAATCAAAGTTTATCCGAAGCTTGGTCGAAAATTCCCGAGAAATTGGCTTTTTATGATTACATCGGCAATAATCCGGCAAAAGGAGGATTATTTAGAGCAGGTTCGATGGACAACGGCGATGGAATAGCTGTTGGATGGTTAGGACATCCCGTTTTTAGAGATAAAGAAGGGCGTGAACTCTTTGTACGCCGTATGCCTACTTTTTTTGAAACATTTCCAGTCGTTTTGATAGACGGGGACGGAATTGTTAGAGCTGATGTTCCTTTTAGAAGAGCAGAATCTAAGTATAGCGTTGAACAAGTAGGTGTAACTGTTGAGTTTTATGGTGGCGAACTCGACGGAGTCAGTTATAGCGATCCTGCTACTGTAAAAAAATATGCTAGACGTGCTCAATTGGGTGAAATTTTCGAATTAGACCGTGCTACTTTGAAATCTGATGGTGTTTTTCGTAGTAGTCCAAGGGGTTGGTTTACTTTTGGACATGCCTCTTTTGCCCTACTCTTCTTCTTTGGACACATTTGGCATGGGGCGAGAACCTTGTTCAGAGATGTTTTTGCCGGTATTGACCCCGATTTGGATGCTCAGGTAGAATTTGGAGCATTCCAAAAACTTGGAGATCCAACTACAAGAAGACAAGGAGTCTAATATAAGATTGCTTTGGTTTTTTTTCTCTCTTTTTTCTGTGATTTGACATAGGATACTAAAGAAATCTTGATTTGAATCACCGCCTCTTTTTTTTTATATCATTATTGGGAAAATAATCTCGAGTAAACAGGTATGGAAGCTATAATTGTAAACCACAATCAAATATATGGAAGCATTGGTTTATACATTTCTATTAGTCTCGACTCTAGGGATAATTTTTTTCGCTATCTTTTTTCGGGAACCTCCTAAAGTTCCAACTAAAAGGGTGAAATAATTTTTCATTATCTCAATTGAAGAAGTAATGAGCCGTCCAATATTGGAAGGCTCATTACTTCAACTAGTCCCCGTGTTCTTCAAAAGGATCTCTTAATTGTTGAGAGGGTTGCCCAAAAGCGGTATATAAGGCATACCCAGTAAAACTTACAAGTAAACCAGATATAAAGATGGCGACTAGGGTTGCTGTTTCCATTATTATATAATTTCAAGACCACAATGGATCTATGCTAAAATAAATTATTTACAACGGAATGCTATACAAAGTCAACAGATCTCAATGAATAAAATCGGATTTATGGCTACACAAACCGTTGAGGGTAGTTCTAGATCTCGTCCAAAACCAACTACCGTAGGGTCTTTATTGAAACCGTTGAATTCGGAATATGGTAAAGTAGCTCCTGGATGGGGAACTACTCCTTTGATGGGAGTTGCAATGGCTTTATTTGCAATATTTCTATCTATTATTTTGGAAATTTATAATTCTTCCGTTTTATTGGATGGAATTTCAATGAATTAAATCCACAAAAAAATGGACTTAATAAAGAAGTTCTCTCCTTTCAATACAAAATGAATTTTTAGGACTACGATT
>Ga0153973_100109_pt1 | contig 14798 bp, 14 predicted proteins | sample TSGA057MetaG_FD_104700 | JGI IMG/M metagenome (GOLD analysis project Ga0153973, IMG submission 104700) | Attine ant fungus gardens microbial communities from Georgia, USA - TSGA057 MetaG | ecosystem: Host-associated > Fungi > Mycelium > Unclassified | place: USA: Georgia, Yuchi Wildlife... | reverse complement strand
GTTATCACAAATAGCCATTTACTGATTTGTGATTGAGGAATTTGGTATTCAAAAGGCTCAAAAAAGCAAAGTTTAGACAGTAGCAAAAGATGTTGTTAAGTTTGAGATTTATTTTCAGATATACAGCTCTTAAATATATGATTGTGGTAGTCTGTATACTAGGACAGCCCACCACATGATCACTATCTATTGTTCTATATATAGGAGTGCTATTGTTCTTGAAATAGAGATAACCTAACTATCTTAGGGCAGTTTTTTGTTCTATTCAAGAACAGATGATAATCTATAGATAAAGATCAGTGTCATGTACAAATATTGAGGACCTTGTATCTTTATGGGATCTTATTGCCTTTGGGTCTATTTATAGCTGAAAGAAGCATATTGAAGAGAGCTTCACAATAGTTATTGAAGCAAATGATTATATCAAGCAGTTCCTGAGATATCAGCAATTTAGTGTCTGGTAACTTGGTAATTACAGACTGATCTACTGATAACTCAGTGAATACTGATTACCTTGAGACATTTCTGGTACTATTTGAAAGGTCTTCTTAAGGGCTTTTGATGGCCATTTAGATCATTGAAATCAGTCAATCATTCCCAGAGTTATAGTCTAAATGAAGTTTGTGACACCTTTCTATTAGTAACCTAGTGCTTGGGGTCTATTGTAATCCTTATACACAAGAGAATAACAACTGCTCTTTAAGAGAGTTGTTTAGAGTAGGGATCTCCTTCTTAGGAGTGATAGTATATCTTTATTCTTAGGATAGTTGTAAGTAAGACAGTAAGACAAACTATGAGAGATAGATTTTGTTAAAGAAAAATGTCAAATTAGGAGAGCTAAGGAGCAAGCACAACAACATAAAGTTGTTCCAGAGAACTATCAACTATCTACTTTGCTCTAAAATGTTCCTTCAGCTCCTGTTTGGAATAGAGGAAGGGAAAGATTTCACATGACTCCTATATATGTTCCACAGAATCTTGATGATACTATACTTGATTTGCATAGATATCAACTTGCTGAGCAAATGCTATCAAGAGAGCAACAATAGAGGACAACTCAGGATTATAGGGCAGAAATGATAAGAGTAGAAGTAGAAAGATAGAGATAGATAGAAGAGAGGCAGTTACAGCAACAGAGAGTAGCAGAACCCAACTGTATTCTTTCCAATCACTTACTAGAATCCTTCATAATTACTTGACTAGAGATAATTATTGCTCAAGAGAATTTTGCAATAATATATGACAGTATAATGCAGCCTTTGCTATGACTTTAGTAGGAGTCAAAATTGACAACTCAGTCACTAGACAATCAGGCCCCTACTGTTTTAAAATCCAGGAAGAGCTTTATTATCTCACTGGTGCTCTCCTCTCTCATGCTAATCAGACTCCAATATATATACAAATCTATATTCTTGACACAGCAGAGCAGCTCTATATCAGGAGAGCTAACAACAATAATCTGGATCCTGTAGTAATAGACAATATTCAGACAATGCTTCTAGATAATCATCTATATATTGGCTAGTACTGTTATGCATATGAGCTTATCAGAGACAAACTAGCAGATGAACAGCAGAAGATCAGGATTAGATTGCATATAGATCTACAGCATGATCAGCAAACCTATAATCTGCCTACTGCTGAAGAGATTGCAGTTATCATTCCTGAGGAAGGAGTCTATTATGCAATAGATAATAGGGATGTAGTGTTACAGGCAAGAGAAGGATGTTTTAAGCAAATAAGCCAGAACAGTCCTTTGTATACCACTCTCTATTATGTTCTGTTATTTCCAAAGGGAAAGAATGGATAGTATCCATAAATTCCAATCCATGGTACTCAGTTGAGAGAATAAGAGGAGAATGGAAGACAGAGAGATAGAGAGAAACAGACTTGCTCACAGGTGGTTTCTGACAGATACTACTATGCCTATCATCTTCATGTTAGAGATGGTCTAACTATTAATGAAGTATTGACCAGACAAAATATAGAGAAGACTTAGCTTACTGCTTGGTTTGATTACAACTATCACAAATAGCCACTTACTGATTTGTGATTGGTTGATTTGATAATCAAAGTGCTCAAAAAAGCAAAGTTAGATAAGCAGCAAAAGATATTGTTAAGTTTGAGGTTTATCCTTAGACATACAGTCCTTAAATACATAATTGTGGTGGTCTGTGCACTAGAACAGCCTATTACATGATCATTACCTATTGTTCTACATATAGAAGTGCTATTGTTCTTGAAATAGAGATGACCTAACTGTCTTAGGGTAGTCCTTTGTTCTATTCAAGGACAGATGATAATCTATGGATAAAGATTAGTATTATATACAAACATTGAGGACCTTGTATCTCCATAGGATCTTATTGCCTTGGGTTCTATTTATAACCAAAAGAAGTGCATTGAAGAAAGCTTTACGATGGTCATTGAAGCAAATGATTACATTAAGCAGTTCCTAAGATATCAGTGATTTAGTATCTAGTGACTTAGTAATCGCTGACTGATCTACTAATGACTTGGTGAATACTGATTGTCTTGAGACATTTCTGGTACTATTTGAAAGGTCTTCTTAAGGGCTTTTGATGGCCATTTAGACTATTGAAATCAGTCAAGTATTCCCAGAGTTATGGTCTAAATGAAGTTTGTAACAACAACTCTATACACAACAATAGTTTGAGCCTTATCTACTAGTAGTTTCCTCAACACTATACCTGGAATACCAAAGCCAAGTCATAGCATCCAAGATGACATGCTAAGGTAATTGGAAGAATATACTTTATGTTACTATCAAAAAGAGAACAGTTTTTTTATGATTTCTTTTAACTATATTTGAAGGTGAAAAAAGTTGGGAGCATCTGAGGATCTGGAATGGCCAAGTGTTTGTCACATTTAAGAAGGCATGTATGGCAAGAGAATTACTAGAAGATGATCATGAGTAGAGGATTTACTTGGAGGAAGCAATTGCAATACAGCCTAGAGTGGCATGTTATCAGTATAAGAGGACCTTACCAATGCCATCCCTGACACCAGACTAACCTCCTGGAGTAACCCTACAATATATTAAATATTACTATGTAATATTTGATTACTCTTAGCTTGCTCCTGAAACTCTAGATCCTAATAACTAGGACTGTAGAGATAGAGATACACCAGTGCCAGAATATATATATAGTATTGAGTACCCCTCTAGGAGTCTCATCCTGTTATGAGAGCTCCAAAAGGAGAAAAGTTTCCCAAGTATTCAAACATTTAATCCAAAACCTCAAGACATATAACAGGGTTGAGATATAAATAGTGTGGGAACTAAGGTCATATGATAAGGTCAGGTGATCATAGAATGTTCTAAAAAGACATATGATTATAGACTAAGAGTACAGCCACTGTAAAAGTAGTATAAGTAGTAGTCCAATCCAATAAAGAACTCTATTGAGTTCTTCTTGAACATCTATCTAGGATGATCACTAAGAGCATTCACTGCCCATCTGAACATAAGAACTTGATCTCCATTGTTGACCCTACACCTTGCAGCCTCAACATTCTTATTTTTACTTACTCTCTTATCATCCTCACTAATGAGCACAGCGCTCGAAAGCATCTTGGATAGTGGGCCCTAGCTGTAAAGGGGACTTTACTGTTAGTTAGGAACAGTGGATAGACAGCCTGGACAAAGCTTGTGTCCCTGCCCGAGACCTGACCTTTATATCGAGTGGGCTCGTAACTAGTTCTTTACTATCAGCTCCATGCTACCAATCCATTGTGACCGGTCTATGCAGGAGAACAATGGCAACCTCTTAAAGGCCCATCTAGCTTAGAGATTCCCTTCTTAGGGATAATATTGTTTCACCCTTCTTAGTCAATAGCTAGCCACAAGTACAGATGAAGAAGACCATTCATCCTCCTATGAGAAAACATCACCATCACCATCACCATTACCACTGCCAATGTCTTGCCAACAACAACAGCAACAGGAGAAATACCCTTTAGCCCCTGCTCCCCCCCAAACCAGAGAGGAGCAACTCCTTGTCATGATTGCAACCCTGCAGCAGTAGGTCAACACCATGCTCCTTCAGCAATAGAGGAGCAGAGTGGAGGTTGCAAGATCTCAAGTTTTCAGTGGGAAGATGGAGGAGGTGAGTGCGTTTGTTAATACGGCTCACCTATATATTAGAATAAAGATGACAGAAGAGGTAGCAGCAACCCAGGTGGCCTGGGTGTTGTCATATGTATAGGGAGGAATAGCGGAGGTATGGAAAGATAACTTGTTGGATAAGCTGGCCAAGGGAGAGTCAGAAGTAGAATCAGTGGAGCAGCTGTTTACAAAGATAAGGAATGACTTTGGGGAAACATCAGAAGAGAAGAGAAAAATAAAACAGCTGAGAACCATTGAACAAGGAGGGAGGACCTGCAACAAGTATGTGCAGGAATTCAAAAAGGTTGCCAGGGGGAGCAGCTATGAGGGAAGACCTCTCATCAAAGAATTCAAGAGAGAATTGAATGGAAATATTAGGAGGAAACTGGCAGAAGCAGAAGAACCACCAACTACCATTGGAGAGTAGCAAGAAAGAGCAGTGAGGCTGGACAGAAACCAGAGACAAAGCAGAATAGAAGAAAGGATGTTAGGGAGGAATGCGGCACACCCAGGAGGAAATGCACAGCCTAGAGAGGAAGGATCATATAGGGGAAGAAGAGAGCAAATAACATAGAGAATGGAAGGAGGGTACAGAAAAGGAGGAGGAGGAAATACATTCAATAGAGGGGGAACTCAAATGAGTCCAAGAAGAGACCCAAATGCAATGGATATAGACAGAGGAAGAGGAGGAGACAGGACATGCTATGTGTGCAAGAAGTGGGGCCATATGGCCAAAAATTGTTGGAAAAGGTATAAAGGAAAAGTAGTGGAAATGCTGTAGGAGTTGGCAAAAGAAAATGAAGGACAATGAGCTCTTGGCTGGCCTCCAATAATCTGTACAGTGTATTGCACCCAGAAAAGCTAGGAAATAGATTCAATTGCACCAATACAACTGAGAGAGTAAGAGATGTATGGTGTACTCTACAGCCGCTAAGAGAAGTTTGGATGAAGGTGGGGCTAGAGAAGCTGGATAACCACGAAGAGGTAGCAGTAGGAGCACTACTAAATAGTGGGGCAATAGGCCTATTTATGGATACAACCTTTTCCTGAAAAAAGGGGTTTAAAATGAAGAAGCTAAAGAAACCTCTGTTAGTTAGAAATGTAGATGGGACGGTAAATGCAGGAGGAGCCATAATGTACCAGGTAGAGTACAACATGTTCTTCAAAGGATATGTAGAGAGAGCAAGGATGGATGTATGTAATTTAGGAAAAACAAAGGTGATACTGGGAATGCCGTGGCTAGCAACCCATAACCCAGAAATAGATTGGAAAAAAGGAGAGGTAAAAATGACATGTTGCTCACCCATATGTGGAAGGAGAAAGCAAGAAGAGAAGGAGAAGGAAGTAAAGAAGGTGGAAAAGGATAAGAATGAAGAAACGTTGAAAAAATTGGTACCCAAAAGGTTTTAGAAGTGGAAAAGAGTATTTGGAAAAAAGAAGTCAAAAAGAATGCCAGTGCAAAAGACCTGGGACCATGCCATAGAATTGAAAGAGGGGTTTGTACCAAAAAAGGGAAAGGTATACTCCTTGTCAAGGGAGGAAAGGGAGGAAGTACAGGTATTTGTGGAGGATCAGTTGAGGAAAGAATACATCTGACCTTCCAAGTCACCCCAAACGTCACCAGTACACTTTGTGGCAAAAAAGAATAGTACACAAAGAATAGTACAAGACTATCAACACATAAACCAGTAGATGATAAAGAATGGGTATCCCTTACCCCTCATCACAGATATACTGGATGGAGTAGGAAAGAGGAAGGTGTTCACGAAGCTGGATCTGAGATAGAGATACAATAATATTAGAATCAAGGAAGGGGACAAATGGAAGGCAGCGTTCACAATGTACATTGGAGCTTATGAACCCATAGTCATGTACTTTGGGTTAACAAACTCCTTTACTACTTTCCAAACAATGATAAACAACCTGTTCAGAGACCTCATAAACCAAGGAGACACGGCAACATTTATTGATGATATCTTAGTAGCCATGGATATGGAGGAGAGGCATGATGAGCTGGTAGAGGAGGTACTAAAGAGACTAGATGAAAATGACCTGTTTGTGAAGCTGGAGAAGTGCAAATGGAAAGTGAGAGAAGTGGAATTCCTAGGAGTAGTAATCGGTCCCAAGGGAGTAGAAATGCAAAGAGAGAAGGTGGAAGGAGTTCTAAACTGGCTGGCATCTAGAAACATCAAAGAAGTACAAAAGTTTCTAGGCCTTACCAATTACTACAGGAGGTTCATAAAAGACTTTGCCAAAATAGCAGCACCGCTACATGTACTGGTCAGGAAGGAGCAGAAATAGAAGTGGGAAAAGGAGCAGGAGGAGGCATTTGAGAAACTCAAGATGACATTTACCACAGAATCCATCTTAGCCATTCCAGATATTGATAGGGAGATGAGAGTAGAAGCAGATGCCTCAGACTATGCAACAGGGGGGGTGTTGTCAACAAAGTGTGAGGATGGCAAGTGGAGACTGGTGGCCTTCATCTCTAAATCGCTGAACACAACAGAGCGAAATTACGAAATTCATGACAAAGAGATGTTGGCAGTCATAAGGTGCCTAGAAGCATGGAGGTACTACTTGGAGGGAGCAAAACTCAAATTTGAAATCTGAACAGACCATAAAAACCTCCAGTATTTTATGATGAGCCAAAAATTAAACCATAGACAAGCAAGATGGGCTCTATACCTATCGTGATTTAATTTTGCATTAAAGCATGTTCCAGGAAAGAGCATGGGAAAGGCAGATGGATTAAGCAGGAGACCAGACTGGTAGGAGGGAGTGGAAAAAGACAATGAGGACCAGAAGTTGATAAAGCCAGAATGGATTAGAGAAGTGGAAACGATAATAGAGGAAGGAAACCTAAAAGAAAGGATCAGAAGGGCACAGGAAGGGGACAAAAAGGTAGTAAAGGCAATGGAAGAGCTAAAGAAGGCAGGAATAAAGATGTTAAAAAATAAAGAATGGAAAATAGAAGATGGGTTGGTAATGAAGGAGAGAAGAATATATGTGCCAAAAGGAGAACTCAGGAGAGAGATCATACAATTGCACCATGACACCCCAGTAGGAGGACATGGAGGGAGATAGAAGACGACAGAGTTGGTTGCTAGAAATTACTGGTGGTCAAGAGTAATGAAAGAAGTGGAAAGATATGTGGATAGATGCGATGCTTGTCAAAGATACAAGAATCAAAGCGAAGCACCAGCAGGGAAGCTAATGCCCAATGCAATCCCAGAAAAACCATGGAGCCATGTCTTGGTAGACTTTATCACCAAACTGCCATTAGCCCAAGGGTACGATGCTATCTTAGTAGTATATGACCATTTTAGCAAAATGGCACACTTCATAGCAACAACAGAGAAAATATCAGCAGAAGGACTTGCAAAGCTGTTTTGAGATCATGTATAGAAGTTACATGGACTTCCAGAAAGCATCATATTAGATAGAGGAGTATAGTTTGTGGTGGGAATGATGAAGAAGTTAAATAACTTGTTGGGAATCCAGACAAAACTCTCGACAGCCTATCACCCTCAAACAGATGGGCAGACAGAAAGGACAAACCAGGAGTTAGAGCAGTATCTAAGGGTCTTTATCGACCACAGACAAGAGTAGTGGCCAGATTGGTTAGGAATGGCAGAATTTGCATACAATAACAAAATTCACATGGCAACAAAAATATCACCATTCAAAGCAAACTACAGTCAAGACCCAAGGATAGGATTTGAGGAAAGAAGAAGGGGAAAGTACAAAGCAGTAGGAAAATTTGTAGAAAGAATGAAGAGAATCCAGAAGAAAGCAAAAGCAGCGCTAGGAAAAGCACAAGAAGAGATGAAGAAGTTCGCAAACAGAAAGAGAAGGGAGAAAGAGGAATACAGAGTAGGAGACTTAGTACTACTAAGTACAAAGGACTTGAAATGGCAAATGAAAGGGAGAAGATCAGAAAAATTGATAGAGTGCTTTGTGGGCCCCTACAAGATCAAGGGAATTGTTTCTAGTAACACGATAGAATTAGAACTACCTAAGTCTATTAAAATACACCCTGTAGTTAACATAAGTAGAGTATAACTCTATAAACTGCAGGTAGAGGGACAAAAGAAGATACCACCAAAACCAGTCATTATTGAAGAAGAGAAGGAATTTGAGATAGAAAAAATCTTAAACAAAAGGACAGTTAGGGGGAAGGAGAAGTTTTTAGTAAGATAGAAGGGATACATGGCAGAAGAAGAGAAGATATCTGGGAAAATAGGGAAAACTTGGGGAACACAAAGGAATTGGTAGAAGAATTCGAGAGAAAGTATGGAGAAGAGGCTGAGGAACTAAGGCAATAGGAGCAGGAAAAAGAAGAGAGGGAATTCAGCTGGGAATTACCAAGGGAGTTTATGGCAAAACTGATATATGGATGGAGAAAAAGGAGGTATAAAAGAGAAAGAGAAAAGAGATGGGACAAGAACTGGAATTGATGGAAAAATTCCTCGGAACAAGGAAACTTGAAGGAGGAGCCATATTATGAGAGCCCCAAAAGGAGAAAAGTTTCCCAAGCATTCAAACATTTAATCCAAAACCTCAAGACATATAACAGGGTTGAGATATAAATAGTATGGGAACTAAGGTCACATGACAAGGTCAGGTGATCACAGAATGTTCTGAAAAGACATATGATTATAGACTAAGAGTATAGCTACTGTAAAAGTAGTATAAGTAATAGTCCAATCCAATAAAGAACTCCATTGAGTTCTTCTTGAACATCCATCTAGAGTGATCACTAAGAGCATTCACTGCCCATCGATAACACATCCTAGTCTCTGAGGATTCTCCTAGAGGTGAGTGCAACTTATATTTTCAGACTGTAATTTATGTAAAGATTTTTCTGGAGTTACTCTGCTCCAGTTACTCTTACAGCAGAGGTCTACTTTAATAAGTCTATCATAGAGCTTGGTAGATAGAGTGGGTTCCATTCCAATCCTTTCTAGCAATGACTTTTCTGTTGTACTCTCCTTTTTCAGTAAAGGACATTCAGCAAGAGTCTTGGTGTTTCTGATGGCAAACATGGCTTAGAAGCAAAAGCGAGTACAATATCCCTAGTTTAGCAGATAAAGTATAGTGGGCAGAAACTATACTATAACTATACTAAAAGTGTTCTTCCAACAATGTAGGTTCTGTTTTGAGGGGAGAGTTCAATATTATGTCCAGTTTCTCATACTGGCTCATAGAGGAGGAATAGAGGTCTCAGAGTGGTTCCAGCCATCTACAAGGGTTTTTTGGAAATGTTTACACAAATTCAAAGTCTTTCAGGACCAGCTATAATACACAAGCTAGTCTGTTCCCAATAGTTTGAGAGACAGACCTTTCTCTTTCCACCTAGAGTCCAGCCTACTATAGAGATAGGTCCTTGACAGAAACCCACTCTAAGCTCTCAGTCAGTCATCTGTCCTGTAACAGAAATGGAGATACCCCCAGAAAGTTATCTTGTCCTGTAACAGAGACAAAGAGACTTCCTTATAGCCCTCTAGACCCACATCTGAAATAAACACAACCCTATATTCTTTGCAGAGACAATAGAGACAGAAAACAGTAGACTTAACAAACTATTACAAATGGCCACTTATGTAGTGACTTAACCTGAGACAACTTAATTACACTCCAAGTCCAAGTTGACAAGGAGAACTCAATAGAGTCCCTATTAGATTTTATATACTACTTATACAATTATTACATGGTCTATGCACTACTTTCCCACAGTCATCATGTGATGTGACCCTGTGATATCCTTGACATGTGACCATGATATGTAATATTTGTTATATAATACTTTCCCATACTTCTTTCTTATATAGTAAGTCCAAATAAGAAGAGAAAAGAAAAAGAAAAGAAAAGAAATATAAATAATGACTTAGCCATTTTGCCAAGTCATAACAACTTACTGATTTGTGAGTTGATGATTTAATAATAAAAAGGCTCAAAAAAGCAAAGTTTAGACAGTAGCAAAAGATGTTGTTAAGTCTGAGGTTTATTTTTAGATATATAGTCCTTAAATATATGATTGTGGTGGTCTATATACTAGAACAGCCTACCACATGATCACTACCTATTGTTTTACATATAAAAGTGCTATTGTTCTTGAAATAGAGATAACCTAACCATCTTAGGGCAGTTCTTTGTTTTATTCAAGAATAGATGATAATTTATAGGTAAAGATTAGTATTATGTGCAAACATTGAGGACCTTGTATTTCCATGGGATCTTATTATCTGTTGTGGATTTTACAGTCATTTCCTTATTCATCTTATATTTCTTATTGCTGATGGCTATTATCAGTAAATTAGTAAGCTAGGAGTTTTTTCACTTACTATAGCTTTTCATACCTCAGTTCTGCACTTATAGGGCTGAGGTAAATATTGTTATATTTTCTGGACTATTTACAAGTACTGACTATACCTAGTTGACATCTTAACAGATACTTAGAATATATGAGTTTTGCACTTATAGAGCTGAGTTGACATCTTAACAGGTGTTAAAGTGCTATTTTAGTTATAGTACACAAAATTACCTTGGGGTCTATTTATAGCTGAAAGAAGTACATTGAAGAAAGCTTTATGATGGTTATTGAAACAAATGATTACATCAAGTAGTTCCCAAGATATTAGCAATTTAGTATTTGGTAACTTGATAATTGCCAACTGATCTACTGATAACTCAGTGAATACTGATTGCTTTGAGACATTTTTGGTATTATTTGAAAGGTCTTCTTAAAGGCTTTTGATAGCCATCTAGATCATTGAAATTGGTCAAGTATTCCCAGAGTTATAGTCTAAATGAAGTTTGTAATACAGAGAAAGTGAAAGTAATAGTAGAGGGAGTAGATTTACTAGAGAAAGTAAAACAGTCAAAGGTGAAAAATGACAAGGTGATCAAGGCAATAGAAGAAATGAAACAAGCAAGAGTAAAGATGCTAAGAGATGAGGAATGGAAAGAAGTGGATAACATTATATATAAGGAAGAGAAAGTATACATACCAAGAGACAAGAAACTAAGAGCAGAGATTATTTAGTTGTATCATGATACACCAGTAGGAGGACACTGAGGACAATGGAAAATGGTGGAATTGGTCACTAGAAACTTTTGGTGACTAGGAGTTACAAAAGAAGTGAAGTAGTATATGGAGGGATATAACACTTACCAGCATAATAAAAACTGTACAGAATAGCCAGTAGGAAAATTAATGCCAAATTCAATTCCAGAAAAACCTTAGACACATATTTCAGCAGATTTCATCACTAAGCTGCTGCTAGTACAATAATACAACTCAATTTTAGTGGTAGTTGATAAATTAACAAAAATGGTACATTTTATTCCTACTACAGAAAAGATGTCAGTGGAAGGACTAGCTAGGTTGTTTAGAGACAACATGTGGAAGTTACATGGATTACCCAAGAGTATTATTTCAGACAAAGGATCTTAGTTCATAGTAGGAATAATATGGGAGTTGAACAGAATGTTGGAGACTAAAAGTAAATTGTCAACAGTATTCCACCCTCAAACAGATAGACAAACAAAGAGGGTTAATCAGAAACTAGAATAGTACTTAAGGATGTTTATCAACCATAGACAGAAACAGTAGCCAGATTGGTTAGGAACAGCAGAGTTTGCCTACAATAATAAAGTGCACTCAAGTACCAAAATGTCACCTTTCAAGGCAAATTATAGACAAGATCCCAGGATGGGGTTTGAGACAAGAAGAAAGGGGAAATACAAGGAAGTAGAAAAATTTGTGACAAAAATGAAAAAGATTTAGGAAGAGACAAAAGTGGTACTAGAGAAAGTACAAGAAGAAATTGTCACAAACTTCATTCAGACCATAACTCTGGGAATACTTAACCGATTTTGACAATCTAAATGGCCACCAAAGGCCCTTAAGAAGACCTTTCAAATGGTACCAAAAATGTCTCAAAGCGATCAGTATTCACTGAGTTATCAGCAGATCAGTCAGTGATTACCAAGTTACCAGACACTAAATTGCCGATATCTTGGGAACTGCTTAATGTAATCATTTGCTTCAATGACCATCGTGAAGCTCTCTTCAATATGCTTCTTTTGGCTATAAATAGAACCCAAGGCAATAAGATCCCATGGAGATACAAGGTCCTCAATGTTTGCACATGATATTGATCTTTATCCATAGATTATCATTTGTCCTTGAATAGAACAAAGGACTGCCCTAAGATAGTTAGGTTATCTCTATTTCAAGAACAATAGCACTCCTATATGTAGAACAATAAGTAGTGATCATGTGGTAGACTGTTCTGATGCACAGACCACTACAATCATGTATTTAAGGACTCTATATCTGAGGATAAACATCAGACTTAACAACATCATTTGCTATTGTCTAAACTTCGCTTTTTTAAGCCTTTTGATTATTAAATCATCAACTCACAAATCAGTAAGTGGCCATTTGTGATAGAAATGAAGAAGTATGCAGATAGGAAGAGAGCAAAAGTCAACAAGTATAAAGTAGGAGACTTAGTGATGTTAAGTACTAAGAATCTGAAATATCAGATAGTTGGGTAGAGGACAGAAAAGTTGACAGAAAGGTTTGTAGAGCCTTATAAGATAAAGAAAATTGTATTGTTGAATGTAGTAGAATTAGAACTACCTAGTACAGTAAAAATACATTTGGTAGTTAATGTTAGTAGAATACAAAGATATATAGGACAAGTAGAGGAGCAAAGAAAGGAGCAACCAGCTCCAGTTATAATTGAAGAAGAGAAAGAGTGAAAAGTGGAAAGAATCCTGAATAAGCAGTGGATATGAGAAAAAAACAAGTACTTGGTACAATAAAAGAGATTCATAGTAGAATCAGATACTTGGAAAGAAAGGGAAAATCTAAAAAATGCAAAAGAAACAATTAAAGAATATAAGAAGGAATACTAACAAGACCTAGAAAACATAAGATAGCAAGAGAAAGAAGAAGGAACATTTAGGAAAGAAGAGCTGCCAGAATAATTTATGGTAAAGAAGTTATTCAGATGGTTAGATAAATAGTATGATAAGGAATATTGGGGAAGACTGGAAAGAAATTGGAAATGATAGAAAGGAGGGATAAAGAACAATGGAAATGATAAAAGAGAAGGAAAAAGAAATTGAACAAGAAAATTCAGGACTTAGGGAGTAGACAGAAGATGATGATGATGAGATGGGAAACATCTGCAATCCTTACTACAAGTTGTAAAAGTTCTCAGGATGAGGAATCTTGAAAGAGGGGTAGTGTTATGACTTGGCAAAATGGCTAAGTCATTATTTATATTTCTTTTCTTTTCTTTTTCTTTTCTCTTCTCATTTGGACTTACTATACAAGAAAGGAGTATGGAAAAGTGTTATATGACAATATTGCATATCATAGTCACGTGTCAAGGATGTCACAGGGTCACATTACATGATGAGTGTGGGAAAGTAGTGCACAGACCATGTAATAGTTGTATAAGTAGTATATAGAATCTAATAGGAGCTCTATTGAGTTCTTCTTGTCAACTTGGACTTGAAGTGTGATTAAGTTATCTTAGGCTAAGTTGCTACAAGTAGAGCATCTTTCTTAGCCTCAAATTGCTATAAACTCAGTTATTTATTCTTAATTTCCTAACAAATTCCAACAAGTCTGTTACAAACTTTATTTAGACCATAACTCTAGGAATGCTCAACCAATTTTGACGATCTCAATGGCCACTGAAAGCCCTTGAGAAGACCTTTCAAATGATATCAAAAACATCTCAAGGTGATTAGTATTCACTGAGTTATCAGCAGATCAGTTGACAATCACTAAGTCATCAAACACTAAATCACTGATATCTCAGGAACTGCTTGACATAATTATTTGCTTCAATGACCATCATGAAGTTCTCTTCAATGCACTCCTTTTGGCTATAAATAGATCCTGAGATGATAAGATCCCATAGAGATACAAGATCCTCAATATTTATATATAACACTAATCTATTACCTATAGATTATCATCTGTCCTTGAATAGAACAAAGGACTGCCCTAAGATGGTTAGGTTATCTCTATTTCAAGAACAATAGCACTTCTATATATAGAACAATAGGTAGTAATCATATAATAGTCTGTTCTGGTATATAAACCACCATAATCATGTATTTAAGGACTCTATGTCTGAAGATAAATCTCAAACTTAACAACATCTTTTGCTACTTGTCTAACTTCACTTTTTTGAGCTCTTTGATTATCAAATCAATTAATCACAAATTAGTAAGTGGCCATTTGTGATACCAATCTTGTAACTGATTTGTCACAGGAAATATGATAGAATGTGACATTTGTGACATGTTATGTGATCCTGATCATGTGACTCCCTATTATCTAATTAAAAGTAAAGTAAAGTAAAAGATAAAGAAATAAAGAAATAAAAGTTATTATGGCCAGGATGGCTTATAACACAGTGGACTCTAGAGCTTGTAAGGGGACTACACCAAAGTCTACTTCTGATACACTAGTGGTAGTGCACCAGAACAACCCTGCACTAATTAAATGATGATTACTCAATATTTAATTAGTTGTCTTTTCCCCTATACTCCTGATCCTGACTACTAAGATGTTCTGTAACTAAGAGACTTATATATATAGTATAGATTATTCCTCCAGGAGCCTTATCCTATT
>Ga0153973_100100_pt1 | contig 15318 bp, 9 predicted proteins | sample TSGA057MetaG_FD_104700 | JGI IMG/M metagenome (GOLD analysis project Ga0153973, IMG submission 104700) | Attine ant fungus gardens microbial communities from Georgia, USA - TSGA057 MetaG | ecosystem: Host-associated > Fungi > Mycelium > Unclassified | place: USA: Georgia, Yuchi Wildlife Management... | reverse complement strand
TCTACCCAGCTTTTTGCTTCATTTTGAACAAGACATTGCGAGACAAGATAATAGGTACTACTTGGGCTTCCACTGAAGCATATTCATGGGAACAGGACCTCTATGTTGGTGGAATCAAGACTGCGAAAGTGAACCTCACACTTTGGATCTATTCGAACGCTTGGCATGACTAAGTAGGACTCGCCATTTTGAATCCCAGCGCCCGTGCTCAAATCCATCAATATGCCAAAAGTGGTTCGGAGCTGTTCAAATTAATGTTGAGTGGGGGTAGTGGCTTATTGGAAGATGAAGTGAAATTCAAGGAACGCGTTCAATAGGCTAGACGGGCTGTGTTTGGGCGAGGAGGAACAATTATAGGAGATGACGGGGAAAACCGTTGAACGACTTCCCCTTTGGATTCCTCGAGGATCCCCTTCACCGACAAAGGGGAAACCAATTCCACTCTTAGCGTTTATTCTTGACAAATTCAGTTTGGGCAAACACCATTGTTCCGATTTACAGTTCTAGAATCCCGTACTGATTTTTTAGAATCTTCCACGCTCATGCCACCGTTGAATTATCGCCCAAACTTTCTCTACTAGCTATGGTAGATTGCTGGGAACATCTTGGGATTAATCCATACATACGCCTTGCGGCTACACCCATATTTCGACTTTTCCTGGGCGTAGCAGAGCACTTGTTCCAGTCACCCATATTGTTAGAGTGTGCACTGCATTCGGCGGTTCACGATCATTGACACAGAGCAGACAATCTAGAGTTCGTGATTGCTGCAAGAGGATGGAGTCAATGTGTTCATTCTGGCGACTTTGAGGATTACAAAAGGAAATTTGAGGAAGCGAGAGAGTTCTTCGAGCCGCGGTTGGGAAACTTGGTAGTGAGATGATTAAGGATACCGAAGTTGTGAGAGAAGAGAAGGAAAGAAGACGCTTGGGGCATTGAAATAACGATAGCATTATAAAATATGGTGTACGATTTTCTTCTTCAATATGAGGTCATTTTTTGCATCAAATCTTGAATCTTTGTGATAAAATGCAGTATCGTGTTTTGGGCGGTTATGGTTCACCATATGAGAAGTTGATGCATAATCTACTGACCACTGGTGTTGCAACATCACATTACTATGAAAACCGGTTACTTCTCCCTGGGTATGGAAGCTTCCTAAGGACCTACTTATCACAGTTGACGTTAATGGACTAGGGTCACATCCGAAACCTAGGGGTAGATTTCGAGCAAACTATATTTCTCAGAGAGGAACTGTATACCATTCCTCCAGCCTACACTGTATTAAACCTTGAAAAACTTAACTGTATGACATTCTATTCTCAAAGATACGCGAGACATGAATATCTATTTTATTCAAATGACTGCTGGACAGAGTGATAATAACAGTCATAAGTCAGAACACGAGACTTTGCAACTACGCTGCTTGAACAACAAACCAACCAACCTACATGTTCAAGCGAGAGAAGAGGTATCGCATGGTAGTGACAAATGAGTTTCAATGGATGGCGATTGCAAAACATAGAGGGAACCAAATAGGAGCGATCGGGGACAGGGAACACTGCCGTGCAAAACGCAATAGTTAATTGATCAGAAGTAGCACAAAAGTATTGAGATCGAAGGTCAGAGAAGTACGCTGTCCCGCAATGTCTTGCTTGTAAGGATAGTGATTGACATAGAATGGTGGTCATAACGATATAAGAGTGCCAAAATAAATGAGCAAGAGTGGGTCTCCAAAAATGAAGCGGAAAGTCAGGTAAAGGAACAAAGGTCGTGGTAGATTTCGAGGAAAACGCTTCATAGAGTACCGACCGCAGCCTTTGTTTTCTTCGGCAGTCCAAAGTCGAGCTTCCTAGATGTAATCAACACTTCTCTCAATAGCTCCATGGCTGAAGTTTGTTTTCATTATCGTTGTCTGTTGTCTCCAATGAAAACCCTTGGCTCCGTCTCAAACCCTTTGAGGTACTTGCATCAACTGTTGGTCATATACGGGATATATTCCTTTCGGTGCAGTGGGAAAGAGGACGGTAAGTCTACAAATCACGCCAGCCAAATATAGATGCTCAGTGGAAAGGAGAGATGTAGGAGGAGGCGAAAGAGGCCGGTTTTCCTTGCGGTTGTAAATACTCGCGATGCACGCCAGAGCTGAGAGAGATAAACAGAAGTCAGATTAACCCATATTTACATGAAATGAGAAAAGCTACAAAACATATGCCATAGTGAGCTCCTCATTATGGGCGGTACCAGGAATTTGAGGACTCATGGGAAGAAGGCGAACCTGGAGCCATATAGAAAGTCCGACGATATGAAGCCTTTTGTGAGTCTACCCGTGTTTTGTGTGGTGATGCAGGGCGCGGCAGTCGCAGAAAGCTCGGGAACGCGAACAGGTGAAGTTGCCACAGGCCGCAGTTGAGGCTTGTGATAAAATGGCGGAGATGTCAACCCACTACTAGCCTTGTAACTGCTTCATAGCTTGCAATACAACAACGGAGCAGCTGACGACGGAGCAGCTGATGAAAGGTCAATCTTTGTCGATAGTCCTCATCCAAATCCTTCTGACATTCTACCTCCGACTTCGGTCCTGCTGACCAAAGCACTTCTTTGTCATCACCCTTTGAGAGACTTCGTCTCCGCTTTATACACAACCGTTGGAATTGGGCGTCTTCATCTGTGCTTGAGAATGCTGAGCCTTCGTTTCCTAGATCATCGCTTTCAGAGTCACAATTGCCATGTGAGCATCCTCTCTTGCATCTCCCGTACGTCCTTGGTGGTGTGGGTAATGAAGCCGTGAAGACCGAGCGCTTCAGGACGATCCGGTTGGCGAGGGAAAGATCTCCATTTCAGACTCATGATTTTAGTCTAGAAGGAAGATGGTAGTCACACAGTGGATAAATAGCTGTCAACTGATCAGCCTTGCATGCCCAGACGGCCCATAACCTGTTTGTCACGTGTGCCCAATATCAGCCCTTCTTTTCACATCTTCTACTATACATTGTCTCTGCTGCTCAGTGCATCTATACTATCCAATGCCCTGCTTCTACCCTTACATAACGCTCTCATGCCGCAATCGTTGAAGCCTTTTTGGCTGGACAGCATCTGTTCATGTCCCTATTTTTCACATAATGGACCTGTCGCAACAAAAGATTGAGTGGGAGGAGACAGATCGAACATGGGAAGAATCCGCCATTGTTGGGTATTTTGTGACCTGTGCTCACACATTGACATGCATTTAACAGCCTTCTGTTCTCATTGTCTATCTATTTTGCTACCACCATGTCGATGCTTACTGGTGCCAATGACTTCACAGTTAGGGATAGTAGTTTCCATGCGCAATCGATTACCAACATTACGAACCAGTACGGCCGATCTGGTGAGCAGCTTCATCTTTGCTAATGAAATGTTAGTTGATTCAGTACTAGGCATCGATATCCTCTATGAAGCCTCCGATCCAGGAGCTGCACTTGATTATCAAGATCACTACGGTTGTCGCTGCTTCCCAGGTACTCGGGAACAGTATATCGCCGATATCACAAATTGGGTAACCGAGTCTGTCGCCCCACCCTCGTCCATGTACTGGATGAGGGGACCGGCTGGTGTCGGAAAATCGGCCATCGCTCAGACGTGTGCCGAGAAACCCTCAGAAACTGGACACCTTGGTGCTGCATTTTTCTTCACCGTCGACAAACACTCTAATCCATCACGCTTATTCACTACTATCGCTTATCAACTTGCCATCACGCTCCCTGATTATTTCACATCTATTGACGAGAGAATTTCGAAGGACAAGACTCTTGTTGAGAAGAAAATACCAGCTCAATTCAGATCACTGATTCTTGAGCCAATTCAGGAGTTACAGAAGCAGGGAAGGAAGGTACAACCAAAAGCTGTCTTCATTGATGGATTAGACGGGTGGGGACGCGCAAGCAGAAATTATCAAGATAATTGCATCCTCTGTCAGAGAAGGATCCACTCCATTCTGTTGGGCTATCTTCAGCTGCGTCCAACCTCGCATTGTGTCCACAATCAAGCAGGACAACATCGCCTCTGTCATTCATTCTGTTGAGCTTCCTATCTCTCGCGGGGCAGACGGTGAGATTGAACTGTACCTTCGGGGTGGATTCAAGAACATACTTGAACAACGAGACTTCCCGCAGCTCCTGTCATCATGGCCAGGTGACAATGATATCTGGATGCTTGTTGACGCAGCAGATGGCCTATTTGCGCACTCTGCTGCTGTGTTGCGTCATGTAACCTATCCACAAGACTCGCAATTCCGTGAACGACTGCAATCTGTTCTCGACACCCTCTCCGATGCAGGGAGACAGCCGTCCATATCATCCTTTTCACCGCTTGACGCTCTCTATGTCCACATTATGAAGCAGATTCCAGAGCACATTCTTCTGTCTGCTCTATTCCTTTTTTTCCCTTTGAACTGGGATGCCAACTTTCGCTGGTATGCTTACTTGTTTTGCAGCATGTTTAGGGTCTCTGAACGTACGTTCAGAGACATCTGTCACTATCTACATGCCGTGGATTTCATATGAGGCAGATTCTATCAGCTCACTCGACCCTCGCATCGACATCACACGACCGTACTATGATCAAGATCAATGACTCCATCTAGATTGGTCGATCATAAACGCTTTTTCTGTTCATGGAACATTTTCTTTCTATCACAAATCCTTCTACGATTTCCTCCGCGATCCTGCTCGCTCTGGTTCCTTCTGTATCAACACTCCTGCCACTTATTGGAGATTCCTTGACCACTTGATTGAATGTCACCATCATTATGCATCAAGCTATGCTATTGACGGTTCAAGCAATGCTATTGACGGTTCAAGCATGTATTTTCCCCTCTTGCATCTGCCCTAAACTTATTTGTCATTCCAGTCCTTGTGTCAGCGCCAGGGATCACCAGCTCTTCTACCGCTTTTTCTTGGCCACATGAAACTGAGTTTTTTGACTCCTTTCTCAAGTTGAAGACCTCTTCCAACCTCTCATTCTTGTTATCCGATGACCTAAACCTTTGTCGATTTTTTGATGATATTCCGTTCACTATATTGCAGCGACTGGCAGATGTTGACTATCGCAAGTCTCTGATAGCGGACCGGATGTATCGGGAACTAATTGATTCACCACATTTTACTGTTTTCGGCATTCTGGGGACTGTCCAAGCATTGTCCCACACCGTATTCGGATGTATTTCCACCAAAAACTTTGATGAACTGATTCCTGCTGCATTTCTTCTGGTATGTTTCAAGTATGATTACCTACAATGGATTTATCCACCCACACTGCCAGTTTGTCAATAATTTGGAGAAAGCAAAGGTCATCCGGCCGTATGTTCCTCTCTTTGGTTCGAGTCATGCCTCAGCGCTTCTTCACATCCTCTCCCGCAAAAATTCATTGAGGAGGAATACTGGGCTTTATAAACTTGGGCATGGAGAAAAGTCGATTATATGGTATTGGGAGTTTGATGTGAACAAGCGGTATTTCCATCAGTTCAAAACTATTGACTATGCAGCGGCAGTAGAGTTCTACCAAGCGAACAAGTTCACAATGTGGGGAGAAACAAGGCTGCGCAGAAGACAAATAGGCAGGCAGTGAGGGGCAGGGATAGGGAGATTTCCATGAACGCGAGGAGTAGCGTGAATCCGAGACCAATGTTCAAGGCCAGGATGACGGCCAGAATGTTCGGGATGACAATAGTGATTCCAAAGACGATGACTATCAGCCAGACAATGAGGAGGGGCACAGAGGGATCAAAATATTGTTCATTCTTCTTATACACTGAACTGACCCCGAAAAAAATGCATTTGGATGTCATCCTTTTGTTGCTTTTCGATTCTTATCTTCCATAGAGTCTTTGACCTCTGATATGGGTTGAATGAGCTTTGTGTCAGTAGTATAGATTCGTCGCATCATTAAGTTTCGTGTGTCGTTGGTTAATATCTGTGATACATTTATTTATTTTCTTATGTTCCTGCCCATCCAGATCACTGCTTTTTTTATTGTGTATGCAGTAGTTGATTTATCATTCATGTCCTCAACATGATCGGACAATCTCGCGTCTGTCGAATCAAATATAACAGTGCTAAGAACATAAGATGTATGTGTGCAATATATCATACGGATCTGACATAATTTGAAGTCTCGACTTCACGCGCAGGCTCAACCTTTCCACTAATTCAAAACTCGTCAGCCGAGCTCGACATTGTAATTTATTCTTTGAAATACTTTTGATACTTTGCAGATATTTTGTCATACCATTGTTCTTGTCAACGTTAATACATCATCAATACTGTTTGATTGATCATCATTGTCATTACAGTCAAACCTCTAATAAGGCATGTCAATAACCTGACAGCCACTCGTTGCACAGTGATCACTGAAAGTACCAATAGCAATTGATGGTTGATCAAGGTACCAACATTAGTAATTGACCAAGGCTTTATCCCACTGTCATAAGAGGCCTCGACATTGACATTAACCATGCCATAGGAATTTTGGCTCAAATTGTGCCATTTATCTGTTGTACATTCTCTCCCATGCAAATCCAGCTAGGAACAGTGTGCTTAATAAATTTGGGCATAAAGAATAGTGATGATAGCATATAGAGGGTTTGAAATTGACAATGTGGACTAGACCATCAATAGGATATATGATAGTGGACAGCAGTACAAGGTAGGATAATCAACCATGTATTAGTATGTGGGTGGGATGTCATACTTAGAATGCACTAGAAAAAATGTTGCAGTCATCACATCTCCAGATATGCATTCACAAGGATACATATATGGAAGGGGATACTGCCTGGACAAATGTAAGATGAGAAGGCTTACCAGTGAGAACTCTATTCAACCCAAGTACAAAATTCACCATTTCTTCTCTGTTACTCAAGCTGCTCAACTTGAAAAGAGCTCTATGCCAACACCAGATGAACATACATTTAACTCTGTTTTTTCAGGCTTGATCATGCTGAGTACAACTGTCAGTCTGTGGCAATCTGTTACTTGGTAATTCTTGAAGAAAGTATAAGGGACAGAGATGGATTTGTGATATCTTGTTTAATGATCAGTGAAACACTGATTCCATTACCTAGTGATATATTCATACATCACTGTGGAAATGCTACCAGCCAGCCTGATTGCTGATAGTTGACCACAGTCAACTGCACCTGAGATTGATTGATTAGCACATAGATTTAGTAGTGGACAGACAAGTTTATTATCATGACATTGTGTAACAGACCATACTTGACTGTTCTCAGTGATCAATAATTATTATAGACTATTTTGAATCTGTTTTAAATCAGAAGTGTTTTCTGTATTCATGACTTTGGGTTCTGTGATGTAATACCAAAATTTCTTGAAGGAAAGTATGAAGGATCCCATGAGGCATCCTCAATATCCTACTGCAACTTCTGGCTTTTTCTGCAGGAGAACAGCTCATCTGACATAATGTATCTGCAAATTTGCAGGTATATGTGCATATGTGCACATTTTGTCCAACAGGTGGTCAAACTTCTCTTCTCAATCTCTATCTCCCTTTGCCTCTAGAGCACAATACTGGATGTTATTTACCCAGCACTAGCCAATATGCTATATTTTGGGTATGTTTTGGCAATGCAGACTTGGTGAGAGATAAGGATATTGTTGAAAGCAATGAATGAAAGTGTAGACAAAATGTGGGCATTTGTGCAGGTATAAGATGCTTTAAGTCCTAGCCGTCAACACTGGCAATGTTGTTTAGAGGCTTTAGGTTAGATTAGAATTGAAGTTAGATTTCTCATACAAACAAAGGAAAGGATTCAGAGAACTTTAGAGCAATGGTAGAACAAGGTAAATAAAAGAGTCACTTGTTTTGATATACAATATTCAGTTCAGCTGATAAGTTTTGAATTAGTAAAGATGTTGAGCCTGTGTGTGAAGTGGAAATTTCCAACTATATCAGATCTATATGATATATTGCATATGTAGACCTTAAATTCTTAGTACTGTTATACTGAATGATAAATTGACTACTGCATACACAATACAAAAAGCAGTAAATCAAAGCTAGATGGACAGGAGTAGAAGAAAAGAAATAAATTTATTACAGATGTTTACTCTATTAACTGACAATATACAAGACTGAAATCTATAACAGGGCTTGTTAAACCCATATCACCTGGCAAGCAAATGTCAAATACTCTATAAAAGATAAGAATCAAAAAAACAACACAAGAATAATACATAAATGCCTTTTACTCAGAACCAGTTCAGTATTTAAGAATGAACAATATTTTGATTCCCCCTTTACTCCTCCTCATTGTTCTGCTGGTCATTATTGTCTTTGGAATTGCCACTGTTATCCCAAACATTCTGGCTATCATCTTGGCCTTAAACATCAGTCTCAGCCTCATACTGCTCCTTATATTCATGCTTCTCCACATCAAACTCCTAATACCATATAATTAACTTTTCCCCATGCCCAACTTTATAAAGCCTGTTGTTCCTCCTTACTGACTTTTTGCAGAAGAGAATGTGAAAGAGAATGTGAAGAAAGACTAAGACATAGCTTGAGCCAAAGAGTAGAATATATGATCAGATGATCTTTGCTTTTTTCATTTTATTGATAGCCTGGCAGTGCATGGGTAAATTCATTGTGGATAATCATATCTGAAACACACCAGAAAAAACACAGCAGAAACCAGTTGATTAAAATTTCTAATACAAATATACTCAAATTTAGTATGGGATAATGCTTGGGCAGTTGCTAGAATACCAAAAACATTGGTAGTCATTGAACTAAACTCTGACTGCATCCAATCTACCATTAGAGACTTGTAGTGATCAATATCTGCCAGTTGCTGCAAGATAGTGAAGAGAACATGTGACAAGATAGATGCACAGGTACACCTTTGAGAGCTAAAAGAATGCTGACCTAAGGCCAGGCAGAAACAACTTGATTCAATGTTTGAGAAGAGATACAAGGGGTATGTGCACCTAAGGCCAGACAAAAACAACTGGCCTTAGGGCTTACAGACAGATGCTTTATGTACAAGACCAAATGTACAACTGTTTGTAGTGAAATGAATGAGCCTTGGGCTTTATTGCTAGGAGGAAAATTTAATGGATGAAATAAAATAGAGATGACACCAAAAGCATGCCATTTTGGAATAAAATAGTGAGTGAATGAGGAGAAATGATGAAGGGCAAAAGGAACCTTCCAGAAGGTACTTTGTCAACATATTCAAGAAATCAACAAAAGTCTAGGTCATTGAAGAATAACCAGGATGAGAGGTCAGTAAAAGGGTCCAGCTTAAAAAGAGTCCACAAACTCAGTTCCATGTGGCCAAGAGAGTATGGTAGAAGTCCACCCCAAAGGTATATCTTGATCTCACTGTTTGTCTTGTGAGAGATAGAGAGTTCAACAGAATGAGTGACAGAAGAAATGCTGTCTTGGTTGAATGTGGACACAAGGTTCAGCATAGCTGAAGATGGCCCAATTGAATAGAGTAGACCCTTTCCTGACAGAGGATGCAATTATTTTGATAATTTCTGCTTGTGTGTCTTCACTAGCACACTTGTCAAATCCATTAATCAAAATGGCTTTTGGTTATATTCCCTTTCCCTGCTTCTCTAGCTTGCAAAGTGGCTCAACAATCAATAATCTGAATTGAAATGGCATTCTCTTCTTAACAAAAGTCTTGTCCTTTGAGATCTTCTCATCAATGATTGTATGATAATCAGAGAGGGTTAGTAAGTGATAGTAGTGAATAAGCATAATGGATTAGAATGTTTGTTGACAGTGAAGAAGAATGCAGTACCAAGGTGTCCAGTTTCTTTGAGCTTCTTGGCACATGTATGAGCAATGGCTGATTTCCCTACACCAGCTGGTCCCCTCATCTAGTACATCAATGAGGGTGGTGAAAGATAGAGATCGGAATTTAGACAGTAAGAGTGAATAAGTTTTGCGAGCACAACAGCATCTGTCTGTTGTTGACTTGCTGACCCAAAGTTTTGAAGTAGGAACAATAGACTTTTTTGATAGATGGGTACAAAATGCTTGCCAATTTTTCACTGCCCCCCTTGCTAACGTAGGGGGCTCTATATATACAAAATACTAACACATACTGTCCTTAACCGAAGAGGGCACTGGGGACCTGGCCAGTTATCCTAAAGTACCGGGAAGGTTCTCCTATCATAGCTAGTCTAAACTAGTCCCTATATAGTAATATAAATGAGTTGCAAAAACTAGTTGAGGAGAACACTTCTCAGTGGTAGCGAGTGTCTGATCTCTACAGTGGGTTGGCAGATTCAGTAACCCAACTAGTGATATCAGCAATATACTGTTGCTCAGTACTGGGGAAGCAAAGACGATTATAATGGTCTTGAGAATCAAATGCTGCTCCTGGATCAGAGGCATCATAGAGGACATCAATTCCTAGTACTGGGTTGACCAACATTTCATCAGCTGAGATACAACTGCTCACTAGATTAGCCGTATTGGTTCATGATGTTCATGATATTGGTAGTCGACTGCGTGATGAAGCTACTGTTGAATATGTCCTCTGAGGGATATTATTTCGTCTCTTATTTCTCTCATCATTATTTTCTGATTGATTAGTAAGCAACGAGTGTGTCTGCCAGTGCAGACTTTTCTTACACCTCAGTTCTGCACACTTCAGACTGAGGTAAATCCTTTTGTTATTCTATTTTATATATTGTGCTGATGTAGTTAGATATCATGTTCTAATAGGTACATCAATGGAGTTCAGTTCTGCACACTTCAGACTGAGACATCATGTTCTAATAGGTCGCTTACTCATCTTCCTGTAATAAAAGCTACTATTCCTCACTGTGAAGTCACTGGCGTCGGGAAATATGGACATGATGGTAGTGAGACAGATAGACATAGACAATGACAACAGAAATTAAATTTATGTCAACATGTGAACACCAGTCACAGACCATCCTACTACGGCGAATTCTTCACATGTTCCATCTTTCTCCTCCGAATGATTCTCCCACTTGATCTTACGCTAAGAAAAGTCCATTTGCTGCAGGACATGAACGAATAGTGTCGAGCCGAAAAGGCTTCAACGATTGTGGCATGTGAGGGTAGAGGCGGGGCTTTGCATAGAATGCTGCGTGGGAAAAGGAGTTCTGCTCGACAGGATATTGACAGGATATCGCAATCTGGGGATAGGCAGCCATACGTGACAAACAAGTTATGATCATGAGTTATGGGCCCAGAAGACAGCCACAGCCTAGCCTGTGCAAGACATGGGCTGGAAAAAGCATGTGGAAGCGAGTCAACCAAGTTTGTAATCCGTTGATGTCTGCATGCAACCAGAAATAAGTAAAACTCATTTGTCACTGTGTTAATTTGACCGTTACCCAGTTTTCTGTATGTGCGAGCTTCAAGTGATCGACTAATTGGTTCTCTTCAATTGTCAGGGATCACATCCGAGACTTCGAATGTTGCCACAAAAGGATTGTGTCGACCTAACATCTGGTAGTGTGACTGCAGTAGCCATAGCACTCTGCACTTGCTGTCCACCGAGTAATTCTAAATATAGTGTGTTTGTCACTTTGAACGACTCATCTGAACCATCTCTCCTACCATCTACTACTTCCTCATTTTCAAAACCGTGAACCTGAAATGCAGATGTTTTCATGAAATGTTTTCCTCGCCAACAGAAGCGCTCAGCCATCACGACTTCGTTACCTACTCCACCAAGAAGGTGCAAGAGAGGATGCTCACGTGGAGACTGTGACTTGGAAAGTGATGATTTGAATTTGCGTCGTCTCAAAGGGTGATGACGAAGAAGTGTTTTGGTTAGCAGGACCAAAGTGAGACACAATTTCAGAAGGATTTAGATGAGGGATATCGACCGGGAAGGGACTGGCACTGTGAACCTTTCGTCAGCTGTTCCGTTATTGTATGGCAACCTAAGAAGCAATTACATTTAGAGGCTAGAAAAGTCAAATCGCTGGATTTCCCAATTATCTCAGATTCATAACCTTTCTATATGGCACCACTTTTCATCATAGGTCCTGAAACACCTGGTAATGCCCATTACGAAAAGCCCACTGTGACATATGTTTTGTGAGTCATATATCTCTGTCAGCTGTGGGGTACGTCGCGAGTATCAGGATCTGCTTTACAACCACAAGGAAAACCGGCCGCTTTGGCCTCCTCCCCCATCTGACATACCATCCTCTTTCCCAACGCACCAAAAGGAAAATATAAAAGAGGGACCACTAGTTGATGCGAGCACCTCAAAAAGGAGACGGAGCTTTTGGAAGACAAGGGTTGATATTGGAGATAGTGATGATGAAAACGAATCATAGCGCCAGAGCGAAGGAGCTGATACAGAAGTGTTGATTATGTTTTAGCTCGAATTTGGGCTGTCGAAGAAAGCAAAGGCACTGGTTGGCAAGAGTGATACTCTATGAATCGTTTTCCCCGAAATTTACTACAACGTTGGCCCGGCTTTTTGAAGACCCACTCTTGCTCGTTTCTTTTGGCATTCTTATATCGTTCAATCACTATGCTCACAAACAGGACATCGCGAGACAGCATACTCTTCCCACCTTCTCTTCGACCTTGAAAGCTGAATACTGTAGAGGACGAGATTAGGATATTCCCCAGACGTTATAAGATAGAACGGCTGAGGGGGCAACGAGCAACGGTGAAGTTTTTATATCGATCGGAGAAGAAAAAGAAAATATATGTAAACACTCGATCATGTTTCACCTAAAGTTATTCCAGCGTGCGTCACATCAAGGTGAAAGCTAGCGATCCTCAACAAATACTTTTTTGCTGCTTCCGGTCAATCAACAATGCTGTTTTGCACGACACCGCTGTATTCTTTGATCCTCGTTCCCTGTCCTCAATTGTCCCTATTTGGTTCCCTCTAGGTTTGCGATCGATATCCATTCAAGGTTGATTTGTTGCTACCATGCGATATCTCTTTCTTCTCTCGCTTCAACACGTAGGTGAGTTCGTTTGTCCCTTGAGTAGCGTAGTTGTAAAGTCTCATGTTCTGACTTATGAATTTTATTATCACTCTGTTCAGCAGTCATTTGAATCAAATAGATATTCATATCTTGCACATCTTTGAGAATGAAATATCGTGTAGAAGAGTTTTGAAAAGGTTAAAGGCACTGTAGGCTCAAGGAGTAGAATTTCCGTGGTATACAGTTCTTTGAGAAATATAGCTCAAAATTTATACCTAGGTTTCGGATGTGACCCTAGTCCGTCAACGTTAACTACGGCAAGTAGGTAGACAAGCAGGTACCTATCGAAGCTTCCAGGGAGTAGTAACCGGTTTTATATACGTAATGTCGCAACATTGGTGGTTAGTCAATTATGAATCGTGTCATGAACTTTCTATACGGTGAACCAAATACGGGGATAGTTTAGCAGACTTCTTTGAGCCTTTGACATAAATCAAAGAGTCATCAACACGAGATGTATCGGACACAATAGCCTATTGATCGGAAAATAGATTGTAAACTTAACAAATCAAGTACTTATTACAGTGGTAACATGAGCGAAAAAATCAACAACCTAGAACAAGTATGGAATTACACTGGATTATAGCTCCCTAAACACGATCAGCACATCCAGTATCATTCGACAGATGAGTAGACACGTACAGATTCTTGCTTCCCCGTCAATACATCCTGTGGCTAAGACGTTTCCCGCAGGACTAAGATCGATGGATCTGACTAGTGGTGAGTCAGCAAAAGATGTTGGCACTCAGGAACCTGCCAAGCAATACATACCCAAATTCTGGTGTCCTTGGAGTATACATTGTACCTCAGCACCCTTTGCATCCCAGAATCGCACGCCACGATCCCCAGATCCTGAAACGACCCACTGGCCATCGTGAGATACAGCAATGCTTGGCACGTCACCCTGATTTATACATGGTCGTCGGTCCCAATACTAAACCGTAAATAGGAAATGTACCTTGTGACCAGTGAAATTCATTGTACAAGGACTGCTCTTGTCGTCCCTCTTCCCATCCCACTTACGCTTTGCAACAGCAGCCATACCACTGAAATCCCAAAACTTAAGTGTATTGTCCAAGCTTCCACTCACAAGGCCTTTTCCGTCAAGGGTAAAGGCAACGCTGTGGACGCTTTTCCTGTGTCCGCGCAACTTCTCCACCAACTGTCCAGTTGAGACATCCCAAACGCGCACGACCGCGTCTATGCTCCCAGCAGCGACGTATTGACCATTAGGACTGATTGCAACGGAAGTGATACCAGCAGATGAATTGTGATCATTAATAATAAGAACTTTCGAGGTTCCGTCAACCCTATCCCAAATCCTGACGGTTTCATCGCGCGATCCAGAAACGATAAGCCGCCCATCGGTGGAAAAATCAAGAGAGTGTATTATTCCTTGGTGACCATCAAAAACGTTGCGGATGCGCTTCTTTGCGATATCCCAGATCTTATCTGTACGTCAATTGGAAGCCAGGAAACCCTGGAAACTGAGTGACGTACTCGTATTCGTGCGTCGACACCTCCGGTAGCAAGATATTTACCATCCGGGCTGAAACAGATACTCCGGATATATAGGTCACCTGCTTTCCCTGCGGTATCATCGACGAGTACACTGGAACACTTCTCTGTTAGCAGAGGCAATGACTGGAGTATATGGAATAGCCAACCAAGTCTTCTGGCCAGTTTTGGCATCGTAGATCTGCGCCGTCCGGTCACACCCTGTAGCGAGATACTTTCCATCGGTCGAGAATCTGATACAACAGATGACACTGGGAATACAAGCATCAGAATATAGACTATTCCACAACAAAATGAAGAATAAGGCACCTCTCATGCATCAGCGTGTGTACCAGCAAAACTTCCAACCGCCTCGTGGCCCTGGGATTGAGGATGGCAAACCAGTCTGTCCCCTCTTTCTTGTGTTCCGGGGGCACAGAGTGAATATCAAAATCAATACCCCCCCACCACATCGTGAACTTGTCCACTTCGTAGAACTCTACTGCAGCCGCATACTCAATAGTTTTGAACTGATGGAAATACCGCTTTTCCATATCGAACTCCCAATACCATATAATCGACTTTTCCCCATGCCCGAGTTTATAAAGCCCATCGTTCCTCATCACCGACTTCTTGCGGGAGAGTGTGTGAAGAAGCGCTGAGGCACGGCTCGATCCAAAGAAAGGAACATATGGCCGGATGATATTTGCTTTCTCCAATTTATTGACAGCCTAGCCATGTGTGAATAAATTTAGTGTGGGTAATCATACTTGAACCATACCAGAAGAAATTCAGCAGGAACCAGTTTATC
>Ga0153973_100094_pt1 | contig 15668 bp, 10 predicted proteins | sample TSGA057MetaG_FD_104700 | JGI IMG/M metagenome (GOLD analysis project Ga0153973, IMG submission 104700) | Attine ant fungus gardens microbial communities from Georgia, USA - TSGA057 MetaG | ecosystem: Host-associated > Fungi > Mycelium > Unclassified | place: USA: Georgia, Yuchi Wildlife... | reverse complement strand
TTGTAGAATTTTTTTTAGCTAAACAATTCTATACTTAAGTATTGAAATTTTACTATAACTATTTAGTTAATATAGTATTTGGCTTTATTACTACTTTAATTAGTATTAGTTAGTATTATTCTATTAAGTTAGCACTATCACTACTATTGATTGACTTGATTATTAGTATATTGTTATTGAAATACTATTGATAGATCTTGAAAATGAATATATTAGCTTAATATTATATTCTTTTGGTCTAACTTTTGGCAAGAAGTTTGGGTTCTAATAGTTGAACAAAACTAAAACTTTTATATTACTTTTGAAATTATATCTAAACAATCTCCAATCCTAGATTTCTAGCTTACAAATGTTTCTATAAACAAAAAAAGAACATAGTCTTTCAAGCTAACCTAGCCCAAATCCAGGAGATTAGTAGTAGAACAGTTTAAGTCAGTGACCAGAATCCAAACCTTAGTCATGTTCCCCATAACTATTACTAGTATGCTAACATGTTTAGTAAATACAGAGCCAAGCAGTTATTCAAATACTAATCTCTTGATCTCTTTATACAGATTAAAGAAGAAAAAACCCTTCTATTGGGTTTTATATATTCTCTTTTCTCATTTGAGCTATAAATACTATATGAATTCATAAATGAAAACCTTAAAAGTAGCCTGATCAGACTTTCTTGTTCTTCATATAGATATTATAACTTGGTAAAACAACTAAGTTATTATTTTATTTTACTTTCTTTTCTTTTCTTATTTGGACTTACTACATAAGAAAGGAGTACAGGAAAGTGTTACATGATAATATTATATGCTACAAGATCACATCACATAATAAGTATAGGAAAGTAGTATACAAACCATGTAGTAGTTATATAAGTAGTATATAGAATCAAATAGAAACTCTATTAAGTTCTTCTTGTCAACTCAGACTAAGAGTGGTTTTAAGTATTACAGTCTAAGTTTTTATAATAGAGCTCTGGTCCTCTTCATTAAGAAAAAAAACAATTCACTAAAGTTGTACATAGACTACCATAGGTTAAATAAAATCACCTATAAGGACTACTATTCTATTTCTCTTGTAGCTAACCTCTTAGATACCCCAAAAAAGACTAGGTATTATACCAAAATCAACTTAAAAAATGCTTACTATCTTATTTATGTCACAAACTTCATTCAGACTATAACTCCAGGAATACTTGACCAATTTTGATGGTCTAAATGGCCACCAAAAGCCCTTATTCACCGAGTTATCAGCAGATCAGTTTATGATCACCAAGTCACCAGATACTAAATCGCCAATATCTCAGGAACTGCTTAACATAATCATTTGCTTCAATGACCATCATAAAGCTCTCTTCAATGCACTTCTTTTGGCTATAAATAGATCTCAAGGCAATAAGATCCCATGGAGATACAAGGTCCTCAATATTTGCACATAACACTAATCTTTACTCATAGATTATCATCTGTCCTTGAATAGAACAAAGGACTGCTCTAAGATGGTTAGGTTACCTCTATTTCAAGAACAATAGCACTCCTATATGTAGAACAATAGGTAGTGATCATGTAGTAGGCTGTTCTGGTACACAAACCACCACAATTATGTATTTAAGGACTGTATGTCTGAGGATAAATCTCAGACTTAACAATATCTTTTGCTACTTGTCTAACTTCACTTTTTTAAACACTTTGATTATCAAATCAAGCAATCACAAATTAGTAAGTGGCTATTTGTGATAATTTATATTGCCAAGGAAAAGAAATAGAAAATAGCCTTTCATATACATTATAGTTTGTTCAAGTAGCTTATTATATCCTTTAGTTTATCTAATGCCCTCTTAGCCTTCTAGGAACTAATGAATGAGATCTTTATAGATCTTTTAGATATATATGTTGTTATTTATCTTAATAATATATTAAACTACTCTAATAACCTTGAGAATTACAAAAGACATATCAAAAAGGTTATAAAGAAACAACAGTTACCTTAGAATAAGGCTTAGCTAAGTGTCTGATTCATAATCTATTTAGTGGATCTTATTTTATAATATATATTTATTTACTCCCTTACTTCTTTATCTATATACTATTGTAATCATTCTAGTTACTCTAATTAGAAAGTACTATTATTGGACTATAGCTCATATAACTATGTATAGACCATCTCTTATAGTATATATAAGAGCCTGTATTGGTAGATCTACTCTTACTTGAATATTACTCTAGCTTCTAGAACTCTTACCTAGCTTTCCAGTATGATCTCTAGCCTTCTATCTGACATTGCTTTTATAGAGGTCCTACACTAGCTACAGAAAAATGGCCTTTATGCTTTTCCAACCAAATGCTCATTTCACAAAGAGAAAATGGAGTTTCTAGGGTTTATACTAGGACTAGAAGGCATTCAGATAGATAAAGAGAAAGTATGTACTATTAAAGCCCAGCTAATCCTCTACAAGATCAAGAATATACAAGCATCTCTTGGTTTTGTAAATATCACAAACTTTATTTAGACTATAACTCCAGGAATACTTAACTGATTTTGACAATCTAAATAGCCACTGAAAGTCCTTAAGAAAACCTTTCAAATAGTATCAAAAACATCTCAAAGCAATTAGTATTTACCAAGTTACCAAACACTAAATTATTGATATTTTGGAAACTACTTGACATAATTGTTTACTTTAATGACTATCATGAAGCTCTCTTCAATGCACTTCTTTTGGCTATAAATAGACCTTGAGGCAATAAGATTCCATAAAGATACAAGGTCCTTAACATTTGTACATAACACTGATCTTTACTTATAGATTATCATTTATCCTTGAATAAAACAAAGGACTGCCCTAAGATAGTTAGGTTATCTCTATTTCAAGAACAATAGGTAGTAATCATATAGTAGGCTATCCTAGTATATAGACTACTACAATTATGTATTTAAGAACTATATATCTAAGAATAAGCCTCAGACTTAACAATATCTTTTGTTGCTTGTCTAACTTTACTTTTTTGAGCTCTTTGATTATCAAATCACTCAATTACAAATTAGTAAGTGGCCATTTGTGATAGCAAACTTTCATCAAAGGTTTATTCATAATTATTCAGAGAAGTTTATTTTACTCATTTACTTAACCAAGAAAAAAGCTATCTGGAATTAAAACAAGAACTGTCAGACTACTTTTGATACCTTGAAAGAAACTTTCATCTTAGCCTCTATCCTCATATACTAGGACCCAGAAGCATCTATTCTAGTTAAGACTGATATCTCAGATTACACTCTGGCCACTATTCTGTTTATTTAGGTCAATAAAGATATTTATCCAATTGTATTTTACTCATGTATCTTTAACATGGTGGAACTCAATTATAATATACATAACAAGAAGTTACTTGTCATATACAAAATATTCAAGAAATGGCAGTACTACTTAAAGAGTACCCCCTAACCAGTCAATATAATCACAGATTACAAAAATTTGGTTTATTTTAGTAGAACTAAGTTGTTGTCTCAATACTAGAAACACTGGTCAGAATACTTAAACTAGTTCAATCTGACCACTCATTTTAAATCTAACTATTTGGAAACTAAGCCTAATATTTTAACTTGCAGGTAAGACCTATACTCTAGGAATAGCAACCAGTTACTTGGGATAGTGAATCCCCTCAATTGTCATTTCTTTTTCATATAAGAACAACTGTCTCCAATACTAAGAGCTATTCACATTACCTCATCATTTTCTTCTTTTACCAATACAATCCTAGACTTGGAGATCTTTTACAATGACATTAAGAACTTACTCTCACTTGATCTAACCTTCTTTAAACTACTAGCTAATAGTGGAGGTGACCTTGTAGTACTTTGGACACTAAAGAAGAATAGCCTTCTATATCACCAGGGGAGAATATTTGTACCTGAAGTAAACAACCTACATTTGAGAGTTGTTAGTGCAATATCATGAAAACTTAAGGCTTAACTGAGATAATTATTCAAAAAGAACTCAATAGAGTTTTCCATTGGATTCTACTAGATACTTATACAAATATTGGTTAGTCTGTGTATTTGTCTCCACAATCATATGACCCTTACTAAGAATTATATATATCTTATATAATTCTTCCCACACTATTTATATATTTCCTACATTATATTCTTAGATATTTCCTATTAAGTTGGTAAATGTATAAAAAATAGTTTTCTTTTTGGAAGTTGTCTTATAACATGGCTTCTTTTTCAAGTTTTCTTATTTTAAGGAATTTTTCTATTGTTACTAGTTTTTCTCCTATCTTCTCTTCTTCTGCCTCTTGTATTCCTTATTTGACCACCTCTATAGTATCTTAGCTGTAAACTTCCCTAGTAGTTCTCAAGAGAACTCCTTTTTATTGTTTTCTTCTTTCTATTATCTTACTTCTTTAGTCTCTTCCCTATACTTCTTCTCAAACTCTTCAACCAACTCCTTTGTATTTTTCAGGTTTTCTTTACTTTTCCAAGTATCTTTTTCTACCATATACTCCTTTTATTGTACTAAGAACTTTTTCTTCCCTTTAACTATTCTTTTGTTTAGTATTTTTTCTACCTTGAATTCCTTTTCTTCTTTGATGATAACCAATTTTGGTAGAGTTTTCCTTTGTCCTTCTATCTGAGGTTTGTATAACCATACTCAACTTACATTAACTATAGGATGTATCTTAATAGAACTAAGTAGTTCTAATTCTATACCATTGGTTAAAACAATTTTCTTGACCTTATAAGGTCCCATAAACTGCTTTGTTAACTTTTCTAACCTCTTTTCTACTATCTACTACTTGAAATCTTTTATACTTAATAGTACTAATAGTACTGAGTCCCCAACTTTATACTTCTTCTTTTCTTCTTGTTTCCTGTCTACATACTTTTTCTAATGCTACTTTTGTCTCTTTTTGGATTTTCTTTATTCTTTCTACAAACTTCTCTGCTGTCTTGAATTTCCCCTTTTTTCTTCCTTCAAATTCTATTTGTAGATCCTGACCATAGTTTGTCTTAAAGAGGAATACTTTTGTAGCCAAATGAATTTTGTTATTATATGCAAATTTAGCAGTTCTTAACTAGTCTAGCTACTATTCCTGTCTATGATCAATAAAGACTTTCAGATATTGTTTTAGCTCCTAATTAATTCACTCTGTTTGTCTATCTATTTGAGGATGATAGACTGTTGACAGCTTTATCTAGATCCCTAATAGCTTATTTAATTCTCTTATTATTCTTGCTACAAACGATATTCCTTTGTCCAATGTAATGTTTTCTGGAAGACCATACAATTTCTAGATGTAATCCCTGAATAACCTAGCAAGTCCTTCTACTGATATTTTTTCTATAGTTGCTATGAAATGTACCATTTTACTAAATTGGTTACAAACTACTAGAATCACATTGTAACCCTGAGCTAAAAGTAACTTTGTAATAAAGTCTGCTGAAATATAACTCCATGATTTCTCTAGAATTATATTGGGTATTAGCTTTTTTGCTAGAGCCTCACTTCTATTCTTATAATATTAACAAGTATTGCATCCACCTATATATTTTTCCACTTCCTTTGTAAGTCCTAACTACCAATAGTTCCTTGTTACTATTTCTATTGTCTTCTATTTTTCTTTATATTCCTCTACTGGTGTATTGTGATATAGCTGTATTACTTCCTCTCTTAATTTCTCTTCTAGCACATAGATTTATTTCTTTTTCATAACTACTCTTTTCTCTATTGTTCACTTTTCATCCTTTAATATTTTCATTCTAGCTTTTTTTAGTTTCTTCACTACTCTAATTACTCTCTCATCTTCTTTTTACACCTTTTGAATCCTTTTTCTCAGATTGTCCTCTTCTACCAATATTTTTGTTCTTTTTATTTAACCTAGCTTTATCAATGTCTGATCTTCATTATTATTTTCTACTTCTTTCTATTAATCTAGTCTCTAGTTCAATCTATCTATCTTTCCCATACTCTTATCCAGAATATGCTTCAGAGTGAAGTTAAATCATAATAGATACAATGTCCATCTAGCTTGTCTTCAATTTAGTTTCTGGCTAGTCATAAAGTACTAGAGGTTTTTATGATCTGTCCAGATTTCAAATCTTACTTTTGCTTTTTCCAAGTAATGTCTCTATGCTTCTAAGTATTGAATTATCACCAATATCTCTTTGTCATGAATTTCATAGTTGCACTCTATTACATTTAATGATTTGGAAATAAAAGCAACTGACCTTCATTTCTTGTTTTTATATTTGACTAATAGTACTCCCCCTGTTGCATAATCTAAAACATTAGCTTCTACTCTCATTTCCTTATCTAGGTTGAAAATAACCAAAACTAGCTTAGTTGTAAACACCTTCTTCAACCTTTTCTAGGAACTTTTGTATTTTTTTACATTCTTTGGTACTGGCTAGCTTAATACTCTATCTACTTTTTCTTTTTGCATTTCAACTTCCTAGAGACCAATTACTATATCCAAGAATTCTACCTCTCTTACTTTCTATTAATACTTTTCTGGTTTGACAAATAGATCATTCTTCTCTAGCTTGCTTAATATCTCTTCTACTAATTCATCATATTTCTCCTTTGTATCTGTAGTAACTATAATATCATCAATGAATATTATTGTATTCCCTTAATTGATCATATTGTAGAATAGATTGTTCATTATAGTTTGGAAAGTGGTAGAGGAGTTTGTTAATCTAAAATATATAGCTGTTAGTTTATAAACTCTGATATACATTATAAATACTGCCTTTTATTCATTGTTCTCCTTAATTTTCACATTGTTGTATCCCTATCTGAGGTCCAGTTTTGTGAATATCTTCTTCTTACCTACTCTATCTAGAATGTCTGCTATTAAAGATAATGAATATCCATTTTTCACTATTCATTGGTTAATATAGCAGTAATCCTATACTATTCTTCTTTTGCCATCTTTTTCTGCTACAAAGTATACTGGCAAAGTCTATGGCAACTTTAATAGCTAGATATATCCTTTTTGCAGTTGATCCTCTATAAATACTTGTACTTTCTCTCTTTTTTCTCTTAATAGAGAATACACCTTTTCTTTTCTCAGTACAAACTCTTTTTTTAGTTCTATCATATGGTCCTATAGTTTTCTTGTGGGTATTCTTTCTGACTCCTCTTTTCCAAATACTTTCTTTTACTTCTATAATCTCCTAGACACTAGTTCTTCTACTGTTTTTTTTTCTCTATCTTTTTCACTTGCTTTTTCTTCTATATTTTCTACTTTCTTTTTCCATATATAGATGGACACTGTATCATTTTTACTTCCTCTTTCTCTAAGTTGATCTCTGAATTGTGGGCAGCTAACCAGGGTATACTCAATATTATCTTTGTCTCTTCCAAATTGTATATATCTATTCATGCTCTTTTAACATGTTCTTTAAAGAACATATTGCACTTCACTTGATAAGTGATTACTCTTTCCACATTTACAGTTTTATTTATGTTTTCTACTAATAGGGGATTCTTTAGTCTCTCTAGCTTGAATTCCTTTTTCTTTGTAAACTTTGTATTCATAAATAGACCTATTGCTCCACTATCCAACAGCACTTTCACTACTACCCTTTTATGACTTTCTAGCTTTTTCAGCCCTACTTCCATCTATACTTCTCTTAGTAGTTATAGTGTATAACATACATCTTTTACTCCTTTAGTATTATTTTAACAAGAAACTTTATTTCTCAGCTTCTCTGGATACAATATACTGTATATATTTAAGAAGACCAGCTGGGAGCTCACTACTTTCTATTATCTTTTGCTGATTCTTAGTGTTTTTACTATTTTTTTTTTCTTTTTTTTGCCAATAGTTTTTGGCCATATGGCCCTATTTTCTATATATATAGCATATCCAATTCCTCTCTCTTCCTTTGTTGATATCTATTGCATTAGAGTCTCTTCTTAGCCCTTGTCCCCTTTAGTTATTTGGTACTCCTCCTCTAAAGTTCTGATCTCCTGCTCTTTACACAATTTGTCCTCTATCTCTATATGATCCTCCTTCTAAGCTTCTTCTAGACTGTATATTTTTCTGTGGGCACGCCACATTTTCTTCTAGTATTCTCTCCTCTGCTCTATTTTGCTTTTGGTTTCTATTTAACCTCACCAATCTTTTCTGCTACTCTTTTATTGTACTAGAAGAGCTTTCTCATAAAGATGTAGCCAAGATAACTTAATTCCACTTCTAGTCTAAGTTAACAAAAAGAACTTAATAGAGTTTCTATTGGATTGCTATATACTACTTATATACCTTCTGTATTTACTTCTATTTATAAAGTCCCATATATCTCTTTTGAGTTATTCCTTCTCATATGTCTATTGATTTCCTAATTAAAAGAAAAGAAAAGAAATATAAATAATAACTTAGCTATTTGGCTATGTCATGATATTTCTACCTTTATCAACTTTTTTTTGAGTGCCCATATTATATTTCTCTTTGGTTACCTTGGTTATTTATAGACTGATACCAGAGTTTTTGCTTTGTTTGTATTGTATATTGTATGTTTTATTTAGAGGCATACTATTAGAAACTGTTCAATTAAGTAGTTTTCTTCTATTATAGGAGCAGATTCCATTATATAGTATCTGTTCTAAGCTATATTAGTAGTAGAGTAGAATTACTTTAAGATCTCATCTTAAGCTAACACTTTCTCTTTTATAAAAGCAATAAAGACCCTCTATGGTTCCAATTTATCTTAGAAGCCATCTCCAGATGTAAAAATAGCAGTTAATAAACTACCAGTAGTGAAAAAAGCTTCCTTTACTACTGTAACTAATAAGGGCAAGAAAAGGTTCCCTCTTTCTACTAACACTTTTGCATTTTTTTAGAATGTATCTCCACTAGCAACTGTAGTCTCAAGAGTATCTTCTCCCCAAATAGCCAAGATAGGCTTTGGCCTCTACTCATTAAAGAGAGTATGTAAGACTGAATGTAAGAAGATAGTGCTTAGTCAAAATTTCACCTAATCATTTCTATATTCTCTCTTTTTACTCAAATTTACTTAATTCACTTAAAAATTCTACAAATTTCAAATAAATTTAGAAAAATTTTGAAAAATTGTAATTAACTTTTTTTTTCTTTTATTTTAATAGAATTTAAAATATAAATTTAATTATCAAAATCCTTTTATTATATTTAACCCAAATTGGATATATAGAAGAAAAACAAATATATATAAATATATAATGATAGTACTAGCTTATTGAGTTTTCTGTTTTCAATTACTATCTTTTGTTTTTTCTTTTACCTCTTTACTCTCTCTATACCTTAACTAGATACTGGACTTTAGATGTAAAGAGGATAGTATTCTATAGCTGTAGTGTAGGGCATAGTTAGTATGACTAAGCTTAGGTTTACTTTTCTAAGCAGACTGTTATGATCTTTATATGCAAGAGAATAACAACTGCTCTTTAAGAGAGTTGTTAAGAGTAGAGATCTCCTTTTTAGGAGTGATAGTATATCTTTATTCTTAGAATAGTTATAAGTGAGACAGTAAAACAGTTGTAAGAGATGGATTCTATCAAATTAAAATGTAAAGAGAAAAGGGCTGAGGAGTAAGTATAGTAAGATCTCTATTATATCTCTTCAGCTTTTGTTCTGAATAGAGAAAGATAAAGAAAAAAAACAAAATTCTGCTTAACTTCTACATATGTTCCACAAAATCTTGAAAATACTATATTTAATTTGCATAAATATCAACTTGCTAAACAACAACAAAGAACAACTCAGAAATCTAGAGCACAAATCATAGCAGTAAAAGTAGAAAGATAGAGACAGAGACAGATAGTAAGAGTCTAAATCAAGTAGATAATAGAAAAATGGAAGAATAAAGATATAGATGCTTTTGATTATAAAGAGTAATAGAGAGAGAGTGATGGAGATCTATATATAGACCAAAATATACAAAAAGATTTTCTGAGAGTTGTGAGTAATAAAAAATTTGAGTACTACTACTTAATAGGTTTTAACTAAATAATATTATAGGGTATTGAAGATGAAAATATTTATTTTTTTTTGTTCAAAAATTTATAATATGGTACTTGATCATAGTCCATGGCAGACTATCTACAACAAATAGTTTATATTGGTCCCAAAGACCATAATTGTTCTATTACTAACAGAAGACACTATCAGTATTGGAAAGAAAATCTAACCTAAGAGGAGAGAGAACTTGATACAAATTACTTGTAACCAACTTTTAAATAATACATCCAGATCTGATAACCTATCATGTCTAAAATACAAAGTTCAAAGAAACTAAGAGAGATAGAACTAAAAGACTATCTATAGAAATAGAAAAAAGAAACTAAGAAGGTTCATAGAGACTTGAGAGACAAGCGATCCTAGAAAGCAAAAACAAATGTACTAGAGTACTTTTTTAGAAACTTGATAAAGTTCTTAACCAATAGTGATAGATCAGTCAAGGGAATATGAGTAAACTAACAACAGTTAGTAAAGATATATTGATGTATTTCCACTTAGTAATAGTTACACAGACACTGAGTATACTTTGTAGAGAAAAAGCACTGTTTGAACTCTCCAATGGGAGCATAGTTGAGAATGGCTCTAGTTGCCCTGGTATACAATATGACTAACTTGCTGATAAAAAAAAGCTAGCTACTACCTTTGGTATAGAAGAGCTAGAGAGACTTACAATTATTACCTTTGAGAGAAAAAAAGTAGTGATTTTGATATAAGAGACAGTTAAAGAAAGTTCTTCAGGTATTCAGACATAAAACAATACTCTTAGAATAAAGAGTATCAAGAGACGTAGATGAATGTTAACCAGCAGCAATCTAAGTATTAGTAGCATCTTCATGCACCAAGAAGTAAAGATAAAAATGATTATATAATTCAGATATAATAGTTTTTCTATACTAAAATTCTATATACTCAAGAGTTTAACTAGAACCAAAAAGCTGTTATTGTAAATAATATTCCACTATCTGTTCTTCAGTCTATATATTATCCATCTGCTGGCCAACTATTTCTAGAGGTTGATATATAGTAAATTAACTTGGATATGCTATCTATTATCTGCTCTTACTATTATGCTCTTCCTAACTGACTATCAAGTCCTCTTAAGCCTAGGACCCAGCTATGTTGTAGTGGTCCTGAGCTGTGTCACCCAGGTATCAAGGAAGATAAGAGAGTAAGAAGTAGCAGGGCTCTGTGAGCAGTGCTGATGAAGGAATCAAGTTCTAGTATAAAAACTTAGACTGTAGTATCTTAAAACTACTTCTAGTCCAAGTTGACAAGAAGAACTTGATAGAGTCCTCATTTAATTGCTATACACTACTTATACATATTCTGTATTTACTTCTATTTATAATATCCTATGCATTTCCTTTGAGTCATTCTTTCTTGTGCATCTGTTGATTCTCTAATTAAATAAAAGAAAAAGAAAAGAAATATAAATAATGACTTTGTCATTTGGCTGAGTCATGACAGCCTGGGAACCCAAGTTTCAACATCAACAGTGTTAGTAGCTGGCCTGTTCAAATATTCAAGAGATCTGCAAAATTGATTACTTAGTATTGGTGTCTGTTGACTTCTTCTAAGAGTTAATGGTGATTCAACTATTGTTTCTGGTGATTCATATGTTAAAGTGTCTTCTATAGGCTCTCAAACATATAGCTGTTGACTAGAGACAGGTTTTGGTGCTATTCCAGGTTAGACTATAAGCTCATTGTCTAGGTTAGGCAGGTTTTCATTCACAACTGCTGTAGAAGTTTTCTTGAGGGGGTCATTATCTCCTATTGATATAGATGGCATTGCTGGTTGAGCTAGGTAAGTTAAACCTTCTTCAAAAATAACATCTCATGACAGAAACACTGTTCTATCACTCCTATCCAACAGTTTATAACTAGTATGACCATTATATCCAATTAAGGTGGCCTGTACTGATCTTGGTTGCAGTTTTAATATATTAAGGTCAAGGGGTATGTGAGCATATGCAATGCATCCAAATGGTCAAAGATGTGAATATTTTGTCTCACTCTGTACTACAATTTGGCAGGTATCTTTCTAGGTTGTCTATATGATGGAATGAAGTTCCTGATATAGACTACAGTTTGGATGGCATCAGCCCAGTATTTGGTTAATAATCCAGATTCTGCAAGAATTGATCAGGTAGCCTCAAGAACTGTTTGTATTCTCCTTTCAGCTACCCCATTCTGCTAATGTACATAAGGTATTGCAAACTCAAAATCAAGCCCTTCACTGTTGCAGTATTGTTCCCATACATTGTTAAACCACTCTTTTTTTATGTCCATCCTCACTCTCTTTAGTTTCCTTCCTGTTTGACATTCTGCTTCCTTATGGTAAGTCTTGAAAACCTTTAGTGTTGCCTCAGCTGACTTGGACAATAGAAATGCTACTGTTTGGTATGACAAAAATCTATCTGTTATGGCCATAAAGTATATAGCACCACCTACTAATTGGACTTGTGCAGGACTCCAAAGGTCAATGTGTACATGTTCAAGGACCTTCTTTTCCTTAATGGTAGTGCTATTATATGGACAAGCAGTATATTTCCCAAATATGCAATCTTTGCACATTCCCCCAAGTGTCATTTTTCCATATGTGTTTAGTCCATTAACTAATTTCTCTTTGATCATAGAGCACATGGTATCTGTTCCAGCATATGCCAAGCACCAATGCTAAGTTGCAAAATTGGCTGTCTTCTAAGGAGATTGACTAAAGTAGACTGTACATTGGTCCCATTTGATGTCAACATAGAACAAACCTTCTTTCTTTGTTGCAGAAAATAATATTGGGCCATTCAGAATTTGAACTGATACTGTGTTGTCAGCAACTGAGAAAAAAGTGTCTGCTCCACTCTCAAGTAACTTGGAGACTGAGATCAAGTTTGATTGAAGACTTGAGGTATATACAGCATTGTTGAAGGTAATGGTCCTCAATTTTCTGTCTACTCTGATGTTAAACTTGACAGTACCCCTTCCAAGAATAATGAAAGTGAATTCTATGATAGCCCAGAAATACTCTGATTTAGGAGAGAATTACCCTTTTATTGACTGAGTTTGTATAGAATACAAGTGATTTCTCTTCAGGTAGTTCATTATTACTATCCATCCCCATTATGTTGTTGGTTTGATGAATGCAATTAAATGAGCTAGGGGATAGATTGTTGTCAGAACTCTTGCTGGGAATTAATTATAATTTGGACAAATGGTACCTCAAAGATTATATCTTCCATAGTTATGAGGGCAAAGGTTTTCTATACTTTATTGGTTACAGTTGCGATATTCACAAATGATTTGGGCTTGAATTCATCTTGATGAGTTTCAGTGGCTGACCTCTTCTCTTCTCCTCTCTTCCCAAATCCAGGTGGAAATTGTGAGGGGACCACACCAAACCCCACTCCTAATGCACTAGTAGTAGTGCACTGGAGTGACCCTGCAACTAATGAAATTCCAATTACCTCATATTTAATTAGTTGCCCACTCCTGCATTCTTATCCCTGATTGCTGAGACAGTCCATAGCTAGAGGAGTAGTATATATAGTGTAGATTACTCTCTAGGAGCCTCATCCTATTCTCTGAGTTTTCTCCTGGAGTCCACTCTACTCTGGTCACTCTTACAGAAATTGCCCCTCTTTTCCTTCCTCTGGCCAATAGTATACATCTATTATATGTCTAATGTTAGCTGCAGAAAGAAACTAAAAAATATACAACAAGAAACTACTAGCTATAGTCGAAGCTCTGGATAAATGGCAACAATATCTACTAGATGCAGTTGAGAAATTTGAAGTATAGACAGACTACAAAAATCTCAAATACTTCAGAGAACCATATAAGCTTAATGGACAACAAGCAAGATGGTATTTGAAACTACAAGACTATAACTTTACATTACGCCATATTCCAGAAAAGACAAATATGAAAGCAAATATACTTTCAAGATAAGAAAAAGTGGACACCAAGGATGACAACCAGGACATACAAATGCTAAGAGAAGATCTATGGTTATGAAGAACAACAACAGAAATACCAATAGCACTGCTTAGAACTAGATACTTTGAAGTCAATAGAGAAGAACTAAAAGAACACATAAAGAAACTACAAACAAGAGAAAAAGAGATGATAAAAGAATTAGAAAAGAAAAATAGACAGATATAGAAAAAAGATGGGATCATTTACATAGACAGAAAAATCTACATACCCAGAAATCACCCACCTGTATTCTCTATGCTTTACCAATTGTATTATTCCCTTCCTTTTTACTCTCTAACTCATCTTCAAGTCTTTATTGAGTGTTGCAACCTGAGTTACTCCTTAAGGTCATAATAGAGAATCTCCTTAGAGTTATAAGTCACATATCTAATAATCATTGATAAATAGATCTAACTGAATATATTACAGAATGTTGGAGAAGAAAATATTCAAGAGTTACATGTAGATGATAATATGATTCAGATATGACGGTTTTTCAACAACAAAACTTTATATACTCATATATTATTAGAATCAAGAAGCTGTTGTTGTAGATGATATTTCACTATCTGTTTTCTATTCTATACTTTATCCACCTGCTGAATAGCTATTCTTAAAGGCTAATATTCAGTATATGAACTTGGGAATATTGGCTGTTATTTGTTCTCATTGTCATGCTCCCCTAGTGGTTGACCTTCCTATCTTACTAGAGAATATCCACTTTAGAAAAAAGGTCCTTAAATGCAACAGTATTGAAGAGAGTGCTTTTTTTTCTTTAGTCAACATAGGGCTTTATGCTCTCAACTTCTCAGATCTGGGCTTAGTTGCTAGTCTGGACTCATTCTCTGAAGCTGTCTCTAGAGTATTTACTAATGCTTGGGAGGCTAATACTAGGTCCATCACTGTTACAATTCAATCCAAGAAGTGGTAGAATAATGAGTGTAGGAGTATACTTGAGTCTTACAGATGCATAAGAGCCAAAGAGGACTGGTACTTATTTTGCTCTACTACAAGGAGTGCTAAATGATCTTTCTTTGATAACAGGATTGCAAAGATTGCATCTACTAACAAGTGCTCATGGAATCTTATGAGTTGGGTCAAGCAGCATAAGTTACTTACAGTAGAAGCCATTTAGTATCAAGGCCTCCCCTGCAATTTTCTTTCTAATCTGTGGCATGCTCTTCATTGATCATATAATACAGCAGCTAACCATTCTGTCCAGTTAGATATTCTGGATGATATCCCTTGTCTAGTCCCTTGGCCACAGGTGTCTTTCTTCATACTAAAGTTAAACAAGATCCTTAAGACCTGTTCTAATATCTCTACTCTAGGTTCTGATTATGTTACTTGGTGCTATCTCAAGAGTATTCTTGCCAACAATATTTGTGCAGCTGGCATTCTCTCTCTAGCCAACTTCTGTATTACTCTATGGCACTAATCTTATTACTTCAAGGAGTCAGTCTCTATCATTATCCCCAAGCCAGGCAAACTGGCTTACAACACTTCTAAGGCCTTTTGGCCTATTGTTCTACTCAACATGCTGGGCAAGCTCATTGAGAAGATGATTGCTTGACAACTTCAATTTGATGCTATCAAGTACAGTGTTCTTTATCCCAACCAACTTGGTAGTATCTCTCAGAGATCTACCAAGGACACTGGGCTCATCTACTTGGTCCACTCTGGCTGGGCCAAAGGC
>Ga0153973_100090_pt1 | contig 16047 bp, 22 predicted proteins | sample TSGA057MetaG_FD_104700 | JGI IMG/M metagenome (GOLD analysis project Ga0153973, IMG submission 104700) | Attine ant fungus gardens microbial communities from Georgia, USA - TSGA057 MetaG | ecosystem: Host-associated > Fungi > Mycelium > Unclassified | place: USA: Georgia, Yuchi Wildlife... | reverse complement strand
GCAGTAGAGCCTCCCGCAAGCAGGGTATTATTCCGTCCAAGTGCACTGTTAGAATTCCCGCCTTGTCCATCTTTCTTTTTCCGTAACCCTTTCTCGCTGCCTATCAAGGTTGGGGTAGCAGAAGCTGCAGCATGTTGCGCGACCTTTTTGTTCTTCCTGTCCATAGACATGCTCTGGCCTGGGAGAATGTGCCAAGGCACACTTGTGACCAAACTTGCAATTTCCTTTGACAAACCAGGCACAGGGCTCCTTCTGAGCTCCTGGTTCTGCAGAGGCATGAGAGAACGGGCAGGATGAACCCGCAGTACATGCTCCAACCTTGAAGAATTTGCAAGGAACATGGGAGAGATCCTTGGCTGAAAACCGACTTCAATTCGGCGACAAAATATCAGGTATATTTGCGCACCTTTTGTTGACGCTGGTGCCGATTTCTGCTTCGAGCTGGACTTGTCCGTTCGGTCGGCTTCCTTGTCGCGGTCTCTCTCCTTCTCTCTGTCACGATCGATGTCAATCGCAGCCGGAGCATCTACTGTAGACATGGCTAAACAAAAGGTTATAGTGCTTAAGAAAGATATATTTCAAGTAAATTCTAGAAGTGGCGGAGAAGAGATAATGGATTGGTTCAGAGGAGATGGATCGACAAAACTGCTATAGTACACGTGGCTTATATAAGCGCGGCCCGACATGCATGGACTTGTTTGGTAAGCTTCTTCATTCCATTCTTAAATCGAACATGATCTTGGGAGTGCAAGAGTTTATCATAGGCACGAGGACGGTGATCAAGAAATGACTTACCTTCCACAATATCACCATCGGCAGTTCTGTTTTTCTCGGCGTAACAGTCATCTATGTTTACATAATTGTATCCGGCATCCTGAGTGGGAAGCGTAGGCAATGATAGACCAAGATGGATCAATAATCACACACTTGGAGACCGAGGGATTGCATTAGGTGAGCGGTTTCGAGGATTAGGTCTTCGTCAATATTACACTAAATATAGAGAGTGAGGCCATTGTAGCGATGTCAAGCATGATCTGTACTTGGAAGGCGTTCCAGGCTTCATTGTACATGATTAGAATCACATATAACAATGTTCAGAGGGAATGTAAAATTCTTACTGTTGTACCCAAGAACTGTAAAAAAAAAAGTGAGGTCATCCATGGGATAGAGAAGTTGAAAGAACTTTACTGGGAAGTTTCGCAATTCCATTGTTCAAAGCCCATGTAGGTCTGGTAGAATCGAGAAATGTCAAAGTAGCACATGCGACTGTCCAATAGGTGGTGACCATCTTTGGTCCTCACAAAGCCAGAAACAGACAAGAAGTGCCAAGTGCCATATCTCGCCCTTTTAAGTGCTGAATTTGCCAATTCTGTGCCTGGTATTAGCTTATTTCTGGCTGATCATAAGACGGGACATGTGCTTGAGAATTCGCCGAACTTATGCCGTCCAGGAATCCCGTGGACTCCATTTTTTTTGGTGACTGATAGATTTGCTTGTAAATGTGAGAATCCTCCATCGTGACGAAGACCCATACAAACATATGCATAAGGAAAAGTCCCACTCAACTTCTCCTGGCCCTCGCTAATACGGCACTTATAAGACCATGTACATCATTGCTTTGCAGATAGGTATCTATGAGTTCTCTGAAATCACTACCTTCAATAGCAGGGCCCGAAAGGTCGACAGTGGCTAGTTGTCGTGTATCAGGAAGGAAGACGAGTTTAATGGTGAGGAAATTTTCTTTCGTAGGTTGGATTGTGGGTGAAAGGTTGTATGTCAAGTGAAGTTCATTTTGGGACGGACAACTTGACGAAGAGAGACCTTGCATCGTTCGATGGAACGCAAGCGAGGCTATGAACCTAGAGAATAGCAGCCTCAATTCAGAAATTGCATGACGGACTGAACAGCTTGCAGACACACCAGTCATAAAGTGATGCTATTCGCGGGTCGTCCTTTCCCATATTGGCATTTTTGGCCAACTTTTCGGCCTCTGATCGTTCGGCCCGCAGTGTCTCCAGCTCAAGGTTCTCCTGTTTGAGCTCATTCTTCGAACTCTGGACTCTTCCCCTGGCTGCCTCAATCTGATCACTCAGGTCCTGCATCTCTTTGTCTTGGCCACTGAGCTTTTGAAGTGCAGCATCAGTGGTCAATCTAGGATGCGGATGAGCTTGGCGAAGGCGGCTTAGAGCAAGACGTGCGTCGATAATTTTCTGCATACAGTTGGTAGCTTTGTCGACTGCAGCCTTTGTTTGATCGTAGTTCTCTTGAACGAGAGGAACGAGGGTGCGGACGTTCTGATATGTTGCGGCTAAAGAGGTTTTAGCGGCTTTAAGTTTGGCTTTCTTGTCTTCATTGATTGCGTTGAGTTCTTGAACGTCCTCTGCATTGACAATGGGGGCATCATCAATGTCACTAACGATTGATTTCACATAACGATCCTTGGTGTTTTGCTCGAGATATTGGTACTTCAGCTTTCGAAGAAATTGCTATCAACCAAGGTGCATGTCAATGGAAGAAGTCGAATTTAGTTCCCATACAGACCGTCTGAGCAGCGAGATTGGCAGATATGATTGCTGGATCCCTGTTCTCGTTATCATCGAAGTCAATACCACACTCCTCAAGTTTAGCGAATTCCGCCGGATTTTGAATGAGGCGGAGTTGGGATGGCAATTGCTCGAAGCGTTGCTTTATAGAATTTGTAGTTTGAATAGGGCGCTCCTGTTCTTGTTGAAGTTCTAGCGAGGGTCTGCTCATGTCATGAAATCACCAAGAGAACTGAACCCATCAAACATACGATTGGTCATGTGATGCTCAGTACTACAGCAGGATTCTGAATACAGCCGGAAACATAGGGATGTGTACAACTGGCAAATCCTGAAAAAACACTGTTCTGTTTCCTGACTCAATCTCGTGAGTGAAAGACTAAGTTTATTTAATGGACAATTTCTCGTGCGTTCCAAGCGATGTCATGACCGGACGCACTCTACCAAGCGCGGTGACCACCATCAACAATAATGCTGCCAAAAGATTTAGAGTCAGTCAGACAGGGAACATATGAAGAAACTTACTCGCTGCCAGTGCAAAACGTTGATGCATCACTGGCCAACCAAACGGCCACACCTCTCAGCTCATCAGGTCTTCCAATCCGTCCAAGCGGGTTCTGTCCGGACCATTGTGTCATCAACTCGGGCCTAGGATCCAAGAAATCTTTCGTCATCCTGTGCGACCCATGCACGAAACAAGTTAACAACTTGAGATGACAGGATAAAAGGCAAACGCGCACTGGGTGTATATATACCCTGGACTGATTGAATTAACACGGATTCCTTTCGGCCCAAGTTCGCAAGCCATCTGTATGACTGCAGATTTACTTGTATTGTAGGCAGCCCAGTGTTGTCCAAAATTGGTTATACTACCACTCATACTGGCTGTCAAGATGATGCTTCCTGGAATGCCAAGTTTCTCCATTTGACGCCCTGCGGCCTGAGCAGTGAAAAGTACGCCGTTGACATTAACATCCATTAGCTACAGAGACGTGCCGGTCACCCCAATGTTAGCTCAAGAAAGGCTGGAATCCGGCGGACCTTGCGAAACTCCTCTGCGGGATACTCCAAACATTCCGCTCCCCTCAAAATTCCAGCATTTGCAATACAAATGTCCAACCTCCCTTCCTTCTTGACAATATCCTCCGCTATGGTCCACATTTGCTGCTGATCTGTGACATCCCCACTGGCATACTCTAATCGACCTTTATTGTTCACACCTGAGATTATATCGGGCAAGGCTACGACATAAGCTTGGACTTCAAGCCATTTGGCATCTGGAGCGGCGGGTAAATCGATACAATAGACGGTTGCGCCTGCTTCGGCTAGAGCCAAAGCCATCTCAAGGCCTATCCCACGCTGAGCTCCGGTCACAAGGGCTACACGATCAACAAGAAAAAAGGAAGAGAGAATAGTGCGTGCAGGTGATGAGCCTGCTAGGGCAGCAGCGACTCCGACGGTGGCCATCGAGACAGTTGAGGGTTATCCAATGAATGGTTTGGACTGTGGTCATGTGGAAGAAGCAAGAACGTGTTATAGATTCTTGGGGTGTGAAAATTGTAGAATGAAAACTTCCTTTCAGAGATGTCCCTCGAAGAAAAGCTTCTAGAGTATGTTTATGATACTTCTACAGGATAAGTGTGGACTACTCAGGTCTTCAGGAGATTGCTCGATCAAAGTAAAAATCCACTGACCTAAGTGCAATTATGAAGTCGGCGGATGAACTATAATGTCGCCCGCAGCAGACTGAATCGCCTTTGCTCTTGAGAGTTCTAATAACTGGGCTCCCTGAAGACCACCCGGAGGCAACTTGCCAAGAACCCCACGTTTCTCCGATTTAGTGAGATGGACATTTCGTGCAACGTAAGGTTTCAACTGAAAAAAGTCATCCAAATCCGTGATTATTAGAATCCTCGTGCACGAAAGCACAACAGAACTTGCCGGTGTTGACAAAATCTCAGAAAGAGGTGGTGCTACAAACACACGAACTTTCTCATCTACAAGGCGGTACTTGGCCTTGCCACCGATAACATGTTTACCAGGTGCACCTGTCCGGTGACCGCCTGGTAGAAATGCCTGGCGCGTACCTGTGCTTCAGGTTAATTTCATAATTAATGGAAGCATGCCAGAGCTGATCACACCCTTGTAGTAGTCCTTGTTGCCCCTCTTGGGAGTCAATGGTTTCCGTGAAGCTTTCGAGCAGCGCACAAGGGTAGCGAACATGATTGTACAAACAAAGATGGGCGCTGCCTCCCATTCGTTCCCACGCAAAAATCCAGTAGCACGACTCCGATTCCATGGGCAAGAACAACTCTTCGGGCCGAGGAGGATCTTCTCATAAACGCGGTCGCGGCAGAGGTCGTGGAGTATCGAGCAAAGGTCGCTTTAGGGATTTGTCTACGACCATCTCGTCTCCATCGTTTGAGGATCGACCGGAAAGTGCTGTCGACGATGTAGAGGAGGTGACAGAGGAGTCTAGGGACGAGATAGATATATCATCGTCTGACTCTGGTACGCCTCTGGCTTTGGTTCATTTTGGCTTGTCTGATATACAGATTGATAGACAGGGTTTCACAGATTCGGATAGAGGTTCCCGTAGCGATGTGGGTCAGTACATCCTACTCTTACACTTGTCCAGGAAACGACTTCGGATTAGGACTTCAATCATTGTGACCCGCGTCGCTACTCCGGTAAAAAGCTTGCTCGCCTTGGTCTCATCAAGGAACTAAAAGTTGGGTCTCGATTTCGAGGCATCGTAGTCTCGTAAGCGCTCCTCTCACATATATCTCATCGCCCCTCTTCCTTCGCTTCCTGATTTTCCACACCGTCAGTCCACAAGGGACGCGAGTGATCTCTCCTTCTGACCGCGAAATTATCTTGAAGTGTGGTGTCGCTGTAGTAGAGTGTTCCTGGGCTCGCCTTGACGATGTCCCGTTCGGCAAAATCTCGAGTCCACATGAGCGGCTGCGTAAGTCTTGACCTCAATTTGTGATCTTTATCGTCTGAGATGAGGGCAGTACCCTACCTGATGGCCACGAACCCTACCAACTACGGCAGACCTTGGAGATTGAATTGTGTCGAAGCCCTCGCAGCCGCGTTCTATATCACAGGGTTTGACGCTTATGCTGAAAGGCTACTTGATGGCTTTGGCTGGGGCGCATCATTTTGGAAAGTCAACCGGTATGTCTCAATTGCTTCACGGAAGCTTACACAAGTTCAACTGTTCCTAAGAGTCTACCTTGAACGATACAAAAGGTGTACCACCTCCGACGATGTCAAAGCGGCACAGGAAGCTATCATCAGTGAATCAGAGCAGGCATACGAGGATGCGCGGAAAACTGGTATGCGGACACATCTTTGATAACCTCCATCCACCATAATTCATCTCACCTTTCAGAGACACTGGATAATCCAGGAGAGGACCCTCTTTTTGTTAACCCCAACCACCGACAGGTTGAGTCAGACGAGGACGAACAAGTCCCAGAACAGACAGATGATACAGTGCATTGACAACCTCCTGACGAATATCGACGCTTGCTCAACGATAAGCGCTCGCTGACGCATGATTGAGAATTGGACCAGCCCTGCGACCCCATACGTTACATGGCAGTCTGAACTTTGGGTGCTAATTCAAACGTACCCATGATGATTTAGCTTTTCCGGCTCGTCTGATCATCGACTCCGGCGACACAGGCTCAGTTTTAGAGCTCATTTCATCTCACTCAGGAATCAGTTTCTCGCTTATAGCTTTTGCTCCTTATGTGATTAGAGGAAGTACATAAGTAATGCACATACCCATCGGTTGAGACTGCTCAAACGTAGCGTTGCACCCTGGGTTGATGCTTATGGGGCTCCCACACCCTATGTCAAGGATACCACCGACGATACAATGATCCTCTTCCAAGAAGCAGTTGAAGCCAATGTCGAGATGAATCTCTACCTTTACAACAACATAATTTCCAAGTTCGCCAAGGCACGAGAGGCGGATGATGTGCCAGAATAATTCTAGGAGATGAAGACCCAAGGTGTGCTCTCGTCGGTGCATGTACGAGGGTTGGAGATTGTCAGAGCTGTGAGTTGTGATTCAGCAAAATGGTGTGGCAGCCGCTGTCACAGTTGGAGTTTCTTGATTTGAATATTGAACTTTGAACTATCGTGCAAGTAATGATAGACTTTGATCTGAAGGGTCCTTCTCCGCATTCAACGATACAAACTCTTTATCGTTGGCTTCTTCGTCGATAACCTCAGTATCTTCCTTTAGGTCATACATCTCGTTGTAAGAGCGCATAGTCTTGCGAGCGGATGGCTGTGAAGCAACGCACGCCTGGAGAGACGGGGCAGGAAAGAGATAATGTAACAAGATGAACACAACAAAACTTATGCCCACGCCCGTGAAGAAACATATCGAATAGACATGGGACCAACTTCAACTTTCGGGTTGACATTGGCAACGAATCCGGGTAACGACGGGAACGTACCCAAACCCAGGCCACAGGCACACACCAATTGAACCCATATGAAAACCAATATATACTCGAGGGGTTGCCAATGTATGAATGACAAATCAGGGCAGCTTTTTGATATAAATATCTTATCCTGCACCCTGAAACTACCACTCCAAATAGGAATTCCATTTTAGATATGTGCAAGTGTCAGACGATTTGGGTATCTTTTCGTTTGACAAGCGTTTGGCGAGTGGCTGTTAGTCCAATCGTTCCTACCAAGATTAATACCTATGTTTCAATGAATGATAATCCTATTCCAGAGAACCGCAAAAACCTCACACCATTGAACGTGATGGGCCTTATCCAGGGAAAAGTTTTTCCTAGAAGCGCTCCATCGACCGGGTTTCCTATCAAAGCACCGAAAGAAGTGATGCCTGAGGTTAATATCGCTTATCACGGACTGTCCCCATAGCTGATAATGGTTTCGTGGCTTTATATTTCTTATAGCTAATACATGAGGTTTGTCTTCTAGGGAAGTGATGCCTAAGCTTTACATTTCTTATAGATCCTGACAGAGAGATTCGTGCATACAACGTGCGGTGGCATACATGCACGATAGTATGAAGGCATAATATCCCAAAGAACAATTATCATCTCTAGGATTTGCTCTCATGAGCTTGTAGTTGGTTTCAATTTCTTTTTTCTGTCATTTATATTGGCTGTGCTGAGTGTTATATCATGTTCATTGTTTTTACCGTCCTGTAATACCCAACAATGTATCGCTTCCTCTACCTTCTATCCTCCCAAGATCAGTCACAGATGGTGGTGAGTATATAATCTACACTACTCTTGCATGGTAAAACCAAATCTTTTTGAAAGGCTGTATCCTTTGCTTGGGATCCTGATACTGGCAATTATGCTATGCATAACCGAGATAAACAAGCACAAAAAATTATGTGGTTTAAAAATAAACATTCATGATGTCTAGTATATATCTAAATTCTTCCTAGGTATACATTCGATGCCTCGATCATTGATGGTCTCGCTGTCGCGTTCGATTGTTGCAGCGCTAACAGTACTCAAAAAAATCTTTGCCATCGTCGATCTCGATGCACACCCAATAGCACTACTAGAATCATGCTATCAAAAACACAAACGATAAAAAGTTAACAGAGTTATGACGTCACCTAGCTCAACAGCGCCACAGGAACTTCACAAGACTTGCTGCAAATGGAAAGCACAGTTCAGTATGACGGCGAACAGAGGCGTCATTGGATGAGGCTGACGCAAACGTCATCCTAAAAAGAATACCAGAGTCAGTCCAAGTCAGAAATCATGATAGGGGATGGGTATCTGGGTCTTATATAAACCACCTCTGTTTTCGGTTTTTTGATTCCATCCACTCCTCTTCCAAGTACCATTGTATCGTCATCATCTTAATCTACAATTCAACTATGTCTTCTAATACCAACTCTTCCGTCCAGAACACTGCTTCCGGCAACCCTTCGTACGTCCCTCTCTTTTATTTCTTGACAGTTCGGCTAACGTTGTTGTGTTTCCAGTAAAACCTCTGGTCAATTTCACTCCGTCAAAGGTGCAGCCTTAGAGACTACTGGTAACATGATGGGTGTGGATTCGTGGAAACAATCTGGAAAGGAAGAGCACGCAGCCGGCGAAGCCGAAATCAATGCTGCTAAGGCTAAAGGTCATGCTGAGGGTACATTTGATCGTCTTTCTGGAAAGAAAGACACCCTTGTCGGAGCTTTCACTGGAGACAGGGGACAAGAAGCTTCTGGTATGCTTCTCTCATCATTAATTGGAATCTTGACATGAACCACTGTCAGGCAATCTTCGTCAAGACAAGGGACAGACGAAACAAGAGATTAATAAATAAGCTTCAGGTCATACCCATCCTCCGTGTAGTTGTTAAGGATTGTATATTTATACGAGTTTCATGATTTCCGACCTCTGGACTGTGGAACGAACGGTTGGCTGAGTGATACACATAATGATCCCATCTATTGGATATATGCTACTCCTCTTCATCTTCGTCTCCGGACACTTCGGCGTTTTCTTGTCCGGCTCTGGCCATGAGTTGAGCCAAATCTTGTTCATCTGTCTCTGAGACTGCTTTTGGTTGAAATCACGATAAAATAAGAGCCCGAGCAGCCTTCAGGTAAACATACCTTCATCTTCACGACCATCGATCCACCTCGATCTTCAATAGTACTTTGAATCGATTCTATTGCTCGTTCCAGGCGCTCGACAGCAACATACTAGAGTAGCATGAGAAATTCAAGCATTCAAATTTTCAACAATGACATACTTTATCCGTTGCATTTGTGCTCAAAATATAGAGGGGGGGAGCAACAAGTTTCGCCTTGATGGGGACGGCTTCACTACTTTGCTTCTCACCAGCCCTCAGTGCCTGCCTGATGGCATCGATACCCTGAGACGTATAACATGTTAGTTCGACATCAGCACGAAGTTTGATCGGTTGAGGCGTTAAACGACGGGCGATGGTAGCAGTCAGGAGGGAGAGGGTACTAGGTGCGATCGGCTCTGGTAATGACGACCACACGCTGTCAGGCTCCCTGTGAATCAGGAAATAAAATACTATATTAGATCAGGTATGTTGAAATGCCAACACGTACGTCAAGGACAGTTTAAAAGCATCGTACGGGTGCCTGTATTTCTTCCCGATTGGCCAAACAATGCTCTCATAAAGCTTTTCCAATTTTTCCTCCTCGTTCACACTTCCTAGTGCTCCAACACCCGCATCAACATCCATACCAACAAAACCGTCTTCGTCTTGCGCTTGATGTCTCGCTTTCCTCATCGCCTTCTTCGATTCCTGTGCTTGAGGGCTAGGATCAGATACACTGACGGACTCGCCGTTAGGATCCAATGAGGGCACTTTCGAGGCAACATGACGGAGGATAGAGGCAACGGTTTTCGATTTCATGTACCGCTCTTCGCACTTGACAATATCTTCCGGAGAAACACGACGCTTTGAAAGATCGATGTAACCTTTTTCCTTGTCCACTCGAAGAACAACAACTACTTCATTCCGACCGACACGGATAAGTTTTGAACTGATCGGATACGACGACGAGAGAGCTCTGAAAGAAGGATCATCCCCTCTGTGTTGTCATATTCTAACTAGTGGTGTTGAGTCAGTTTTCCTGCTTCTCACCTGGCCCATCCAGTTTGTGTGAGGACGTACTAGTTTAACATAGGCACCCATTTCTGCAATTTGGCGGACCTGAACCATTACAAGCTCGTCAACTTCAGGGTATTTTTGTTCGTAGTACCGCATTGTTGTTGAAGGTGAGGGTTAGAGATCATCTTTTTTTTTATCGATTAAAGATGATCCTAACCCTAAAGAGCGCAGAATCAACTGTACACCCTTCTTTCTATGTTTCGTGTGCTTCTTGGGACTTTCTCAAACGACTGTACCCTTAGTTCCTCAGCTGCTCTCGGTACTGTGGCCGCAAGAAGATATCTAACATTGAGATCATTCCTAGAACTTATAGGAAATGATGATGCTTTTTCAGGGAGGTATGGTCACAGATAGGCTCAAAACAATTCAGTGGGCGTTGAATTCTTATGCCTAATAACAGTGTCCGTAAGTCCAAACTTCATTGAAATGAGGAGCAATGTTGAGTTCTTTAATAGCATCGTTCGTCATCATCATCGTCATTCGTGTCATATGAGACGCTATAGATATTCCTAACATCTTTTTTCTATCTACTTTACGTACATTTTTTTCGGGTGGGAACTCACTATAAAGCATGAAAATCAGACCAAAATTGTTACACAGGAACTCTTCTTCATAAATACTCACCCCGCTTCCAAAGCCTTCAATGTGCAACGACACTGTTGGACCACCTCTCAAAATGTCTCCTATGCGAGGCTTCCTAATGGCCTTTCGTACTGCTTTTTCTAAGCCGCGTGTTCCGCAAACTAAGTCAATTTTCACCGTTAGTATGCGTACCTAACTTCGGACCGTATTTTACGTACCATTGACTGACATAGAATCCCGGGCCAGAGCTACTTCCTCTGTCAACAACTTTTCAAGATCAGCACGTTCGCGATGAATCTGAACCACAGGCGACTTGAAAATATTTTGAATCGTTGGAGAAGCACTATCATCTCCTCGACTACTTGTCCCGCTGTTACCTCCCTCTGCATTACCGCTTCCTTTCAAATTATCTGCAAATTTTTCGTCAAGTTCGGAGTAGGTATCCTCCTTGAGAGCCTCTGGGTCTCCTCCCTCTTCAGATGAAGAGAGACTTCTATCACGACCTCTGGAGGAGCCGGTTACGAATAGGTGGATATTGAGAGTGATATTGGCAGGAATGGTATCAAGTGCAGACGTAAGTGAGGATTGTATCCAAGAGATATATTCTGCATTCAAGAAGCGACCTATCAGTGTACGGCCACGGTGAATTGTCGCCATGCAACGTACCTGTATGACGGATCATCCAGACAAACGTGAGTCTTCGACACGCAGGTCCATTTTTTTTCGTTCGTCTAAAAAATCCACGATCAAAACTGACGAAAATGTACAGGTCGTTAAGACTACTTACTGAATCATATGCAGAAAGAGGGGGAATGTGAATGAAATACCCGAGCCTCCTGCAATTAACACAACCGAGTCGTAGCCCATCAAAACAGGCGGAGAGCTATACGGTCCGTCAAATAACACTCTAAACTCTTTCCCTGTCTCAATGAAAGAACGCAAACGTCTGGTGGTTCCCGTTCGAACACGGATGAAAAATCTGAGTTCCCCTTGTGCAGATTGCCTGTCATCACCTGAAGCATGATTGTCGGTATAGTTAGGGATGCTAGCGATCGTAAAAGGATGAGCTTCGAATGGCGATAAGGATATGCCAGGGAAGGAGAGATAGACACTCTGTCCTGGGCGCCAATGGAAGAAACGAGGCGTAGGGGCTGTTAGGACGACAACGTCGTTAGAGAGGAGTTCTAATCTTGGCTTTGTCGCTTGGAACCCATGCTCCTTCAATTCTGTTGATGTGGGAGCAGTTGTCTCCGTGAAGAGAGATAAGACGACACGAAGAATACGGAGAACGCGATCTAGGCCCCAAAGGAGAATGGCAGGCCAAACAAATCGACCAAACCTGTATACAACCGGTAGTAAGTATTGTTTGCCTGTGCTTATATAGCTCGCTTACTTGAGGCTGGCAGCATGGAAGTAGGCAGAGAGAACGCATATGACTGCCAAAACAAGATGAACGATCAGGAAGAACTCATACGACTTGTCTCTGATAGGTCGAATAGAAACGACAGAGAGGATGGTAAGAGCTACCCCGGCCAGAATCCCAGCTTGAATTGCTGGTACATGTATGTTGACTGCACCTTTAAGCCTGAAAGAGAAGACGAATACCTCAATGCCAAACTCTCTTCTAATTCAACATCTGTACTCACCCTATATGTATCTGTTGATGTAGACCCTTTTAGTAGATGTTCCGTAGGTGATGGTAGAAGACACACCCTTCCTCCCGCGTGGAGCCATATCAGGACTACAAGCACCCGGGAAACCATCGAATGAAGGTACAAAAGCTTACGTTCCAAATCATCAGTCCCACTTTTCAATTCAGCAAAAAGTAGGCGACCCACCTTATCGAAGCCTACCCCTGTTAAATCTGATTCGTATTTGTGAGTATCCTGGCTCTGTGTACAGCGAACGCAAAAGGACCCACATGAGATGATGTTGTTCTTCATTCCCAATGCCGCAATAAGGGGAAGCTGTATCGAGGCGATATTTCCGGCAATATTTGCATAATAAGTGGGATCAAACTTGAGGCCCATGGTCGAGGTTGCTGAGCGGCTGAGTGGGAAACTTGATCGTACGGCCAAATATAAGAGTGCACTCACTATTAATCAAAGCCCACGCGAAACAGATAGAGATATAAATAGCAGTAAATACGACTTCCGCAAGATTCAAGGTGTACGATCGTCCGATGGATATTGTCCAACGGAAAGATATCGCCCTGAATGTATCTGCCAAAGCATGTGGCAAACGTAAGAGGTTGATCGAACCGCGCATCAGGTTGGGCTGGTTTAGAGCTTCTGGGCTCCGCGAAGCTCGGCTAAGGCGTCGACGGTTGCGTTTATCACGGTAATAACCAAGTCCAAGTCCAGCAATATTGAATAGAGTGATGAGGAAGATGAGGGAAGCGAGGAAGTACCACACTTGGAGAGGATATTTGTTGGCATGGGCGACACGAATGTCGCGATCTATGTTAGGAGCTTGAGAGCCTTTGGTGATGACATCCACCTTTGTTGGCGAATGATAGTGAAGGTGAGTCTGCCATATTTCAAAACCAAATACCCTATCGTATGCACAAGTAGGAGTCAGGAATCGGGATGGAGTGGAGACGCCGTTGAGAATTCGTAGAAGTTTATATAGGCGTTGGCAACCTAAAAAAAATTCATTTCATGAGGCACCAATCGTTCCCTTTCAGGGGTACAATATCGGGATTGGGAAAAATTCTGAACCGAACACGATGTGGTGTACCGGAGCGTTGATCTTAGCCAACTTCTCTAAGTGACAGCAAAATTTCTCTCGCCTGTCAATTCCTCTTCCTCCTTCTACCAAAGCAATGAGTTCTGTATTCTAAACAAAAGCTGAAATCAGGTACATATAATGGTGCATATAATGTCGTCCCATATATTGGATGCAAATATGGGCTTAGCGTTCCCCATTGATCATACCGTCCGGGCTTATCTGATAAGAGGAACCGGCTCCATAGGGTCTTATCTGATAGCCCGCGGATGAATCGATGGCATCGAGAGATCTTATCTGATTGATACCCTTGGTGAGAAATATTCGACCAGAATAGATTAACCGATGGTTACGGTTCCTTTGGCGGGAATGCAGTAACTGAGAATGGACTAACTGCAAGTGTAATTCTTCTGAAGAGAGTAGTAGAAGGCGAATATGACTTGTCGGTAGGTCCAAGACATCTTGCAAGGCTCGTGCTGCTTCTATTGTAGAGCGCTTATGATATCAAGGCGGTTGTCAGAATGTCGGTATTCGCCGAACTCCCGTAATGTCGCGTGAACCACTGGAAACAGGGTGAGAAGAAACGCACCCCATTTCAGAAATGCAAAAAAAGGCGATGAACGGATTTACTTCCGAATCGTCCCATCCTGTATTTCAATTGTCATGGGTCGGCACCACGAGTCAGGTCGTTTTTCGATCTCAACAGATGATAACTTGATCAGCGTATCAAAGTGCTTCTCACTAGGCAAAGGCTCGCAAAGAGCATCATCATTTTTTTTGGGTCATCAATTTGTTACACGACAAAGAGCATCATCCGCGGCGTGATGTCCTCAGAATCGCGACATCTGAGTGGCGTTTGGTTCAGAACTGTTGCAACGAACTCGTATTTGTCGACCCTCCTATCCTTCGACGATGCTCAAGCGGCTGTGGTCTACAGCAACTAGACATAAACAGCATGAATTCCTAGGATTGAGTTGTCAGCTTGTCAGCCGTGAAGGTAGCCTGGAATCAAGGCTAATGTCATCAGATCGACAATGATTGCCAAGAAGGGACCTCTCATTTTTTTTGGCGAACTTCCCTTGTTAAGGGGCCAGGTGTATCTAAGATAGGGAGTGGCGTTTAATGGCTAGCCCTGCAGGATTCAAGAAGGCTAACAGATAAGGCTAATGTAGAACCCTGAAGAGACATTTAACTCTGAGTTAGTCCGTAGCAGTTGTTGAGGTCATAAACTATGGATTTTTGGCGGAGTATGGATTATGAGATAGATTTAGACACCTGAGACTTGGGAGAAACCTATAAATTACAGCTATGGATCATTTCAGAGTCGGCTGTACTCGAGTGCCGTTATTTATACACATTGAGTATAGGCTGGTTCAGGGCTGGGCGAAACGAGATCTGTTTCGTTGATTTTTGGAAATACTGCCGTAATAGACAACAAAGGCCAATGAACTGGTCATGAAGATGCGGTATCCCATATACTGGCACTTGGATTGTAAGTTTGTTCTATGAATGCTCTAAAAATACGACTCATTTCTATCCCCACATGTAGTAAGACTGGAATCGTAAGCTCACATTTCATAGTGATTACGGATATGCCTGATGGAACTTAGTACGGCGATTCTGGATGGTTCACTTGCGGTGGTTACCCAGGTTCGTGGGGAAATGAGCTTCGCGATCTCCGCACCTTTTCCAACTGGGGATTTGATTATCTGAAATATGATAACTGTGCTAGTAAGTCTAATAAGCTTTATGAGAATGACTCAATAGTGCTCATGTATAAAAATTAATTTCAGTTCCTTACGATCGTATCACCCGTACTGGAATCGTCGGGAAATACCAGCGAATGGCAGATGCCATCGAGCGAGTCGCCAAAGAAACAAGGAAACTTCCTATTGTGTTCTCTCTCTGCGAATGGGGCTGGGTACGTTAGTTCTCCTCGTAACTTCAAATTTTAAATGTTCTTTGTTGCACAGAGTCAAGTCTGGCTGTAAGTTGAAACGAAATACAAATTGGCAATGTCAACGCAAGCTCATTCATGGTAAAAAAAATAGCTGGGGCGCCGAACTTGGACAAAGCTGGAGGGTATTAAAAATGTTCCAACTTTCCCCTCCAAGGCTCACAACTTTTAGATTACGGGAGATATCGCTCCGCAATGGGAGTCCTTGACTTTCATCATCAACTTGTGAGCAGTTCCTGTCAATGATCGGCTAAGAAAATCGGTTTTCATTTTGTTTTTTATCAGTAATTCTTTCATTACCCAAGCCACCGACTTTTACGGTAGAAACGATTTGGACATGGTAAGTCTTCCCCCTCTCCTTTGAGCTTACCTTATTTGACAGAACCTGCTCTGAAACTCCACCTCTTCAGTTGCAACTGTGCGTTAAAAGAACACCCAAACTCACTAGTATTTCTTAATAACGAACCTTCAGTGGAAACGGTGGCTTGACTTATGAAGAAGCCAAATCTCATTTTACAGCCTGGGCGTTGATGAAGTCGCCGTTGCTGGTGAGTCATCTTGCAATTCATC
>Ga0153973_100083_pt1 | contig 16474 bp, 18 predicted proteins | sample TSGA057MetaG_FD_104700 | JGI IMG/M metagenome (GOLD analysis project Ga0153973, IMG submission 104700) | Attine ant fungus gardens microbial communities from Georgia, USA - TSGA057 MetaG | ecosystem: Host-associated > Fungi > Mycelium > Unclassified | place: USA: Georgia, Yuchi Wildlife... | reverse complement strand
CCTTCAGTCTGATTACCACCCCAAAGAACTCCACCTCTCTGAAGTTTCACTTATACTTTTCTGGTTTTACAAATAGATTGTTTTTTTCCAGCTGCTTTAATACTTTCTCTACTACCTTATCATGCCCTTCCTGTTATCAATAGACAGTGAATGCTCTTAGTGATCATCCTAGATAGATGTTCAAGAAGAACTCAATAGAGTTCTTCATTGGATTGGACTTCTACTTATACTACTTTTATAGTGGCTGTACTCTTAGTCATGTTCTTCCAGAATGTTCTGTGATCACATGACCTTGTCACATGACCTTAGTTCCCACACTATTTATATCTTCAACCCTATTGTATGTCTTGAGGTTTTGGATTAAGTGTTCAAATGCTTGGGAAACTTTTTTCCTTTTGGGGCTCTCATAACACAACCCCAAAGTTGACTGAGAGAAAGAAAAAGTCTATATAATATAGTGCCTGCCCCTGTGTGAGGGATGTTGTACCCTTTGGAGAGAACAGACCTTAAAGAAGCAACAAGAGGTCTATACCCTGTAGTACTATTGGACTAGACCTTCTTCTCTCCTAGATGTAAGGACTTAGACTAAGACATCTTAGAACTACTCCTAGTCTGAGTTGACAAGAAGAACTCAATGGAGTTCCCATTAAATTTCCTCTATTACTTATACAACTATTACATGATCTGTGCACTATCTTCCTACAGTTCCCATGTGACTTAGTTATGTGATGTCACCTGACTGTGACTCATAACCCTGTGACTCTGTGACATTTAGTTATGTGATACTTTCTCATGCTCCATCCTTGTGTAGTAAGTCCAGAAAGGAAAAGAAAAGAAAAGAAAAGTAAATAATGACTTTAGCCATTTTGTCAAGTTATGACACCACCCCCCTCTTAAGTTTCCTTGTCCCAAGGATTTCCCTATAACTCATAGTATAGATCAACCATGTTGCCCATCTCCTTGTCATCTTCTTCTATTCATTCTCTTACCCCTAATTCGTCTTCTTCTTCCTTAATTATCTCCATTGTTCTTCTTTTCTTAGGTCGTCCTCCTTTCCATCATCTCCAATTTCTTTCTAATCTTCTCCAGTATTCTTTGTCATATTTCTTATCTGACCATCTAAACAACTTTTTTGCCATAAATCTCCCTGGCAATTCTCCTCTCTCAAATATTTCTTCTTCTTTTTTTTGCCAGTTTACTTCCTCTATGTCCCATCAATACTCCCTTTCAAATTCCTCAATTGCTTCCTTTGTGTTTCCCAGATTTTCTCTTCCTTCCCAAGTGTCTGATTCTGCTGTAAATCCTTTTCATCATACCAGGTATTTGTTCTTTTTTCTAATTCGCTGCTTATTCAAAATCTTCTCTACTTCCCATTCTTCCTTTCCATCAATTATTACTGGAGCTAGTTGCTCCCTTTTCTGCCCTTCTGCTTGCCCTATATATCTATGTATTCTACTAACATTGACTACCAGATGTATTTTAATTGTATCAGGTAACTCTAATTCTATTACATTTGATGATATGATTTTCTTTACTTTGTAGGGCCCCACAAATCTTTCCATCAACTTTTCTGTCCTCCTTCTAACCATTTGGTACTTTAGATCTTTGGTGCTCAATATCACTAAGTCTTCTACTTTATAGTCGTCAACCTCTCCTCTCTTTCTGTCTGTATACTTCTTCATTTCCTTTTGTGCTTTCTCTAGTGCTGCTCTTGCTTCTTCCTGTATTTCTTTTATTTTCTCAATAAATTTCTTTGCTCCCTCATATTTCCCCTTCTTTCTTCCTTTGAACTCCATTCTAGGATCTTGCCCATAATTTGCCTTAAAAGATGTTGTTTGAGTACTCAAGTGCACTTTATTGTTATATGCAAATTCTGCTGTTCCCAACCATTCGGGCCATTGTTCTTGCCTATGATCAATAAACATTCTCAAGTATTGCTCTAACTCCTGGTTTACCCTTTCTGTTTGTCCATCTGTCTGTGGGTGAGATGCCGTCGACAATTTACTCTCAATCCCCAACATTTCATTTAACTCTCTCATTAACCCTGCCACAAATTGAGGTCCTCTATCTGAAATGATGCTTTCTGGTAGCCTATGCAGTTTCCACACATTATCTCTAAACAACCTTGCTAATCTTTCTACCAATGTCTTTTCTATAGTTGGTATAAAATGGACTATCTTAGTTAACCGATCCACTACTACTAGAATGCTATCATATCCCTACACTAAAGGCAACTTAGTGATAAAGTCTGCTGATATATGTGTCCATGGTTTTTCTGGAATTGAGTTTGGCATTAATTTTCCTGCTAGTTGTTCTGTGCAGTTTTTATTGTGTTGGCAAGCATCACACCCCTTTACATATTGTTTTACCTCTTTAGTAATCTCTGGCTACCAAAAGTTTTGAGTGACCAGTTCTACCATCTTCCACTGTCCTCCATGTCCTCCTACTGGTGTATTGTAATGTAGCCTGATAATTTCTGCCCTTAATTTATCATCTTTTGGCACATACACTTTCCCTTCTTTATACATAATGCCATCTACCTCTCTCCATTCTTCATCTCTTAACATCTTTACCTCTGTTCTCTTCATTTCCTCCACTACTTTTACTACCTCATTATCTTTTACTTTTGACTTCTTAACTTCCTCTAATAGATCCACTCCATCTACTATTATTTCTACTATCTCTGTTTTCCTTACTTCCAGCCACTCTGGTTTTACCAACCTCTAGTCCTCATTGTCTTTCTCCACTCCCACTTTCCAGTCTGGTCTTCTACTTAGACTATCTGCTTTCCCCATCTTACTTTCCGGAACATGCTTCAGCATAAAATTAAATCTTGACAGGTATAGAGCCTATCTTGCTTGTCTCCTATTTAACTTCTGTGCTTTCATGAAGTACTCAAGATTCTTATGATCAGTCCAAATTTTGAATTTAGTTGCTGCTTCTTCTAGGAAATGCCTCCACACTTCTAAACATCTAATGACTACTAATATATCCTTGTCATGTATCTTGTAATTTCTTTCTGTATCACTAAGAGACTTGGAAATAAAAGCGACTGGCCTCTACATTTTATCTGAGCACTTCATTGATAGTACTCCTCCAGTAGTGTAATTTGATGCATCAGCTTCTACTCTGAATTCCTTATCTAAGTCTGGTACCGCTAATACTGGTTTTGTTGTGAATACCCTTTTGAGTTCGTCAAATGCTTTCTGCTGTTCTACTCCCCATTGCCACTTTACATCTTTCCTCATCAGCATGTTTATAGGCCTTGCTACTCAAGCAAAATCTTTGATAAACCTCCTATAATAGTTTGCAAGGCCCAAGAATTTCCTGATGTCTTTCATATTTTTTGGTTCTGGCCAACTAAGTACTCTGTCTACTTTTTTCTCCTCTATTTCTATTCTCTTAGGCCCTATTACTACTCCTAGGAACCCAATTTTTCTTACTTTCTATACACATTTCTCTGGCTTGATGTACAAGTCATTTTCTTCTAGCCTCCTCAGTATTTCTTCCACAATCTTGTCATGTTCTTTCTCTGTTTCTGTCTCTACTAGCACATCATCTACAAATGTAGCAACTTTTCCTTTATTAATCAAGTCCCTCAGAATTTCATTCATTATCACCTGGAATGTGGCTGGCGAATTTGTTATCCCAAAGAACATAACTGTTGGCTTGAAGGACCCTATATGTATTGTAAATACTCCCTTCTACTCATCTCCTTCTTTTATCCTCACATTATTGAACCTCTACCTCAGATCCATTTTAGTGAACACCTTCTTGCTACCCATATTGTCAATTAGCTCCATAATTAGTAGTAGCAGGTAGTTATTTTTCACTATCTAGTCATTTAGATTATGGTAGTCCATTACCATCTGCTTACTCCTATCCTTTTTGCCCACAAAGAAGACTAGTGATGTTTGAGAGGATTTTGATGGTCTGATATACCCCTTTCTCAGTTGATCTTCTACAAAGTTCTGGACCTCCTCTCTCACATTTTTGGATAAAGGGTAAATTCTTCCCTTCCGTGGTTTGAACGTCTTCTTGAGATTGATAGCATGATCTTAAACTTTTCTAGTTGGCATTCTTTCTGACTCTACTTTCCCAAACACTTTCCTCTATTTTAGAAATTTCCTTGGGACCAACTCTTCAATTTTCCTGTGGTCCTCTTCAATTTCCTCTTCTCTTTCCCAATCTTCCTTGTCATTGATTGCCCATCTAACAATTTTCTCTTTCTCTAGGGTTGCTACCCTTTTTCCTTTCTCAACTCCCCTTGGTCTTGTTTTACTACATAAAGGTGGGTATCTCGTTATTTTTACTTCTCCAGTTTCCCAATTGATTTCTGGGTTATGCACCTGTAACCACGGCATTCCCAGTATTACTTCCATTTTTCCTAAGTCACATACATCTATCCTCATTCTTTCTATATGACTCTTGTAGTACACATTTGCTTCTACCTAATATATAATGGCTCCTCCACTGTTGTTTGTCCCATTCACATTTCTGACCATTATGGATCTCTTTAGTTTCTCCAGCATAAACCCATGTTTTGCTGCTGTCCTCTTGTCCATAAACATCCCCATTGCACCACTATCCAAGAGCGCTTTTACTGCAACACCTTCATAAGTGTCTATCTTTTCTATCCCAATATTCAACCATACTTCTCTCAGTATTTTGAAGGTTTGTTTGATCTCTCTTTGTCTACCCTCCTCTTTTGCTGCACTTTCTGGGGCTCCCACCCATATGCTGCTCTGCTGCACCTTTCCTCTTTTGGGGCATGCCACCTCTGTCTCCTTCCTTTTCTGACATCCACACCACTTCTGCCTGTCTGAAATCACTTCCTGTTCTCTATTCTCCTCTATATAGCATTTTTTCTGTCTATACCTTTCACACTCCATATATGATACTATCACCTCCTTTGTATACCACCCCAACTCTAACAGGCATGCCTCATCTAGAATGCCCTCTCCACAGTGCTCTTGCACTTTTCATCATAGGACATGCACCAGACTCCTCCTTCACTCTTTTTGCTACACCTTTTGTGGTATGGCCATATGTGCCACCTCTTCTACCACTTGCAACTTCTTTTTTCCTTTCCAAAGGGAACACTCTCTGCACTTGTATCCCTTCTCTCCATACTGTAAACATTCTACTTTCACTGTCTCCTACTTCCTTATCATCTTCTTCTTTACATTACACTGTATCACCCTACTTGACAACATTTCAAATTTATTTTGGGGAGCAGTTCTCCTCTTTTCCTTTCCTTCCTTATTTTTGCAATTTCAGGCCAGGTGCTCAAACCCTTTGTAACTCCAACATTCTCGTTCTTTTTTTCCTTCTAATTTTGCCCTTAATGAAGTAAGGGCATGCTTTTGTTTGAGCAAGTTGCTCATTAATGAATTGTATTGTTGCAAAGATATAGTACTACATCTCTGCAAGGGTACAGAAGTAATGTTAATTCTTGCTAATTACAACTATGTCTGCTGGGGCACAAGATCTTCACCCAGCTAGGTGTCTACTACCCTACTAACTACTGCCTTAATAATAGGGTTAAACTATCATCTCAAGGAGAGGATCCCTACTCTAGACAGCCTTCTAGAAGTAACTGTCACTCCTCTGCATGTACTACTCACAATAGAGTACAGCACAAGGTTTTTACTAGGAAAACAGTAACTAATAATACCACCCAGTTGCAAGGTCAGGTCTAGAACACAATGCCTGGGTTTAGTACTGTATCTCCACCTGCAGTCTCTAACTGACTGCAAAGTTCCCTTAAGCCAAGGGCCTAGCTATATATGGAGGTAGCTAGTGATCGTGATGACCACTGGCCAAGGGTTGATTTATATGAGAGTAAGAGTGAGCAAGGTCCAAGGTAGACAGTGCTCAAGAAGTGAATATTGGGTTCTAGTATAAGGACTTAGACTGAGACGTCTTAAAACTACTTCTAGTCTGAGTTGACAAGGAGAACTCAATAGAGTTCCCATTAAATTTCCTCTACTACTTATACAACTATTACATGGTCTGTGCACTATCTTCCTACAGTTCCCATGTGACTTAGTTATGTGATGTCACCTGACTGTGACTCATAACCCTGTGACTCTGTGACATTTAGTTATGTGATACTTTCTCATGCTCCATTCTTGTGTAGTAAGTCCAGAAAGGAAAAGAAAAGAAAAGAAAAGTAAATAATGACTTTAGCCATTTTGCCAAGTCATAACACTAGATAAAGAGAAAGAGAAACTCAAAGCCCTATATAGGACTAACAGACAAGATTAGGAGTTCAGAGACCAGTTGTTTATCACTAGGCTGCTCCCAGAGCCCTCCAAAGAAGCAATACAAGCCTCAGCCACCATCTCCTAATAGTTGGTAGAAGGAGTGCAATAGAGTACAGAGATGCAAGTGACCTCTGCTTCTCTGTCCCCTTATACCAGAGGCTTCAAATCTATGTTTGCCAAGGACAATTTTGATATCTTTCTAGAGCAATGCTACTGGGACCATGCAATAGAGCTTATTCTGGGTTTTGAGCCTAAGTCTACAAAGATCTACTTCTTCTCTATCACAAACTTTATTCAGACCATAACTCTGGGAATAATCAACTGATTTTGATGATCTAAATGGCTACCAAAAGCCCTTAAGAAGACTTTTTAAACAGTACCAAAAACATCTCAAGATAATCAGTATTCACTGAGTTATCAGCAGATCAGTTAGTGATTACCAAGTTACCAGACACTAAATCACTGATATCTCAGGAACTACTTGATGTAATTGTTTGCTTCAATGACCATTGTAAAGCTCTCTTCAATGTACTTCTTTTGGCTATAAATAGACCCTAAGGCAATAAGATCCCATGGAGATACAAGGTCCTCAATGTTTGTATATAATATTGATCTTTATCCATAGATTATCATCTGTTCTTGAATAAGATAAAGGACTGTCCTAAAACAGTTAGGTTATTCCTATTTCAAGAACAATAGCACTCCTATATGTAGAACAATAGATAGTGATTATATAGTAGGCTGTTCTAGAGTTATTCTAAAGAACATTACTAGGGGTTTGAACAGGCCATAGTTAGTACAGAAGGCAATCTTCTACTTGTCTCTGGGCTTGATGTATATGTTGTTGAAACCCCAGTGGACATCTAGCTTAGTAAAGTATTTGGCTCCACAGAGTTGTAATACAAGTTCAAAGATGAGGAGCAAGAAATACTTGTTTTTTACTGTCATGGAGTTAAGAGCCCAGTAGTCTTGTACCAACTAGAGAGAACTGTCTTTCTTCTTAATGAAGAACACTGGGGCAGCTATAGATAACTTGGATGGACATATCTATTCAGTGCACAAGTTTTCCTGTAAGAAGATATCCAGCTCCTTCTGTTTAATGGGGGAGAGTATTACAAATGGCCACTTACTAATTTGTGATTTGCTGATTTGGTAATCAAAAGACTCAAAAAAGCAAAGTTAGACAAGTGATAAAAGATGTTGTTAAGTCTAAGGTTTATTCTTAGATATATAGTCCTTGAATATATAATTGTGGTGGTCTGTGCAATTAGTAAGTGGCCATTTGTAATACTTTCCCCCATTGAACAGAAGGAGCTGGATATCTTCTTATAGGAAAACTTGTGCACTGAATGGATATGCCCATCCAAGTTATCTATAGCTGCCCCAGTGTTCTTCATTAAGAAGAAAGACAGTTCTCTCTAGTTGGTACAAGACTACTGGGCTCTTAACTCCATGACAGTAAAAAACAAGTACTTCTTGCTTCTCATCTTTGAACTTGTGTTACAACTCTGTGGAGCCAAATACTTTACTAAGCTAGATGTCCACTGGGGTTTCAACAACATACATATCAAGCCCAGAGATAAGTAAAAGACTGCCTTCTGTACTAACTATGGCCTGTTCAAACCCCTAGTGATATTCTTTGGAATAACTAATAGTCTGGCCATTTTCTAGACAATAATAAACAACATTTTCAGAGACCTCATCACTGAAGAAATAGTGGTAGTATACTTGAATGATATCTTCATTTTCACTAGAACTGTTGAATAGTATGCCAAAGCTGTCTGGAGAGTACTAGAAATCCTAGTGGAACATAAGCTCTGCCTCTGCAAGAAGAAATGTGAGTTCCAGAAGGAGTACATCAAGTACTTAGGCCTGGTAGTATTGGAAAACAAGATTTCTATGGATCCTATCAAAGTTGCTAGAGTCTGAGAATGGCTGTTACCAATAGATAGTGAATGTTCTTAGTGATCACCCTAGGTAGATGTTCAAGAAGAACTCGATAGGATTTTTCATTAGATTGGACTACTACTTATACTACTTTACAGTGGCTGTACTACTATTAGCTTATGATCACATATCCTTCCAGAATATTCTATGATCACCTGACCTTGTCACATGATCTGATTATCTAAGTTTCCATGCTGTTTATATCTTGACCCCATTGTATAATTTGAGGTTTTAGATCAAGTATTCAACTGCACAGGAAACTATTTCCATTTTTGGAGCTTTCATAACATGGCCCCCCCTTCAAGTTTCCTCATCCCAAGGAACTCTTCCATTGGCTCCAGTTCTCATTCTACCTCTTTTCCTTTTCTCTTTTGTATCTTTTTTTTCCCCAGCCATATAGTAATTTTGCCGTGAACTCTCTAGGTAATTCCCAACTAAATTCCTTCTCTTCTTCTTCTAGCTCCTGTTGCCTTAGTTCTTCAACCTCCTCCCCATACTTTCTCTCAAACTCTTCTACCAACTCTTTTGCATTTTCTAAGTTTTCCCTGTTTTCCCAAGTATTTTTTTCTACTGTGTATTCCTTCCATCTTACCAGAAACTTTTCCTTCTCCCTAACTGTCCTTTTGTTTAGGATTTTTTCTATCTTGAATTCCTCCTCCCCTTCAATAATGACTGGTTTTGGTGGTATCTTCTTCTGTCCCTCTACCTGTGGTTTATAGAGCTGTACTCTACTTATGTTAACTACAGGATGTATTTTAATAGACTTAGGTAGTTCTAATTCTATTGCATTACTAGAGACAACCCCCTTGACTTTGTAGGGGCCTAAAAAATGCTCTGTTAACTTCTTTGATCTTCTTCCTTTCATCTACCATTTCAAGTTCTTCGTACTTAGCAGTACTAAGTCCCCTATTCTGTACTCCTCTCCCTTTTTTCACTTTCTGTTTGCGAACTTCTTCATTTCCTCCTGTGCTTTTCCTAGTGCTGCTTTTACTTCCTTCTGTATTTTCTTTATTTTTTCTACAAATTTTCCTGCCACTTCGTACTTCTCTTTTCTTCTCCTCTCAAATCCCATTCTTGGATCTTGACCATAATTTGCTTTGAATGGCGATATTTTTGTTGCTACATGAATTTTGTTATTATATACAAATTCTGCCGTTCCTAACCAATCTGGCCACTGCTCTTGTCTATGGTCAATGAAGACCCTCAGATATTGTTCTAACTCCTGGTTTATCCTTTCTGTCTGCCCATCTGTTTGAGAGTGATAGGCTGTCAAGAGTTTTGTCTGGATTCCCAACAAGTTATTCAGCTCCTTCATTATCCCTGCCACAAACTGTACTCCTCTATCTGATATGATGCTTTCTGAAAGTCCATGTAACTTCCATACATAATCTCAAAACAACTTTGCAAGTCCTTCTGCCAACATTTTCTCTATTGTTGCTATAAAATGCACCATTTTACTGAAGTAGTCATATACTACTAAGATAGCATTGTATCCTTGGGCTAATGGCAGTTTGGTGATAAAATCTACTAAGATATGGCTCTATAGTTTTTCTGGGACTGCATTGGGCATCAGCTTCCCTGTTGGTGCTTCGCTCCGATTCTTGTATCTTTGACAAGCATCACATCCGTCCACATATCTTCCCACCTCCTTTGTTATTCCTGGCCACCAGTAATTCCTGGCAACCAATTCTGTCATCTTCCATCTCCCTCCATGTCCTCCTACTGGATGTCGTGGTACAATCATATTATTTCCCTCCTAAGCTCTCCTTCTGGTACATATATCTTTTCTTCCTTCATTACTATCCTATCTTCTATTTTCTATTCTTCATCTTTCAACATCTTTATTCCTGCCCTCTTCAATTCCTCTACTGCTTTTACTATCCTCTCATTCTCTTCCTGCACTCTTTTGATTCTTTCCTTTAGATTTTCTTCCTCTATTATCATTTCCACTTCCTTAATCCATTCTGGCTTTATCAATTTCTGGTCCTCGTTATCCTTTTCCACTCTCTTCTGCCAGTCTGGTCTACTGCTTAATTTGTCTGCCTTCCCCATATTCTTTCCTGAAATGTGTTTTAATGTAAAATTAAATTGTGATAGGTATAGGGCCCATCTTGCTTGTCTATGGTTTAACTTTTGGCTTGTCATGAAGTACTGGAGGTTCTTATGGTCTGTCCAGATTTCAAATTCAAGCTTTGCTCTCTCCAAGTAGTGCCTCCATGCTTTTAGGCACCTAATAACTGCCAGCATCTCTTTATTATGAATTTCATAATTTTGCTCTATAGGGTTCAACGATTTGGAGATGAAGGCCACTGGCCTTCACTTTCCATCCTTATATTTTGTCAACAACACTCCTCCTGTTGTATAGTCTAAGGCATCCACTTCCACTCTCATCTCTCTATCAATGTCTGGGATAGCCAAGACCAGTTCTGTAGTGAATACCATCTTAAGTCTCTTAAATGCTTCCTCTTGTTCCTTTTCCCACTTCTATTTCTGTCCTTTCCTAACCAGCACATGTAGTGGTACTGTTATCCTAGCAAAGTCTTTTATAAACCTCCTGTAGTAGTTGGCGAGGCCCAGGAACTTTTGTACTTCTTTAACATTCCTAGGTGCCAGCCAGTTCAGAACTCCCTCTATCTTCTCTCTCTGCATCTCTACTCCCTTTGGCCCAATTACTACTCCCAAGAACTCTACTTCTCTCACTTTCCACTTATACTTTTCTGGCTTTACAAACAGGTCATTCTCCTCTAGTCTTTTTAATACCTCCTCTACCAGCTCATTATACCCCTTCTCTGTATCCGTGGCTACTAAGATGTTGTCAATGAATGTTGCTATATCTCCTTGATTTATGAGATTGCAGAACAGGTCATTCATCATTGTTTGGAAGGTAGCAGGGAAGTTTGTTAACTCAAAATACATGACTACGGGCTCATAAGCCCCAATATGCGTTATAAACACTGCCTTCCATTCATCTCCCTCATTGATCCTGACATTATTGTATCCCCATCTCAGGTCCAGCTTCGTGAATACCTTTCTCTTTCCTACTCCATCTAGTATGTCTGCAATGAGGGGTAAAGAATACCTATTCTTTATCATCCACTGATTTATATGTTGATAGTCCTGCACCATTCTCTATGTACTATCCTTTTTTGCCACAAAGTGTACTGGTGATGTTTGGGGCAACTTGGAAGGCCGAATGTATCCTTTCCTCAACTGATCTTCCACAAATGCTTGTACTTCTTCCCCTTCCTTCCTTAACAATGAGTACACCTTTCTCTTTTTTGGCATAAACCCCTCTTTCAATTCTATAGTATGGTCCCAGGTCTTTTGCACTGGTATTCTTTCTGACTCCTTTTTTCCAAACACCCTTTTCCACTTCCAAAACCTCTTGGGTACCAATCTTTTCAATGTTTCTTTGTCTTCATTTTTTTCTATTTTCTTTACTTTCTTCTTTTTCCCTTCTTGCTTTTTCCTTCCACATATAGGTGGACAACATGTCATTTTTACTTCCCCTTTTTCCTAATCTATCTCTAGGTTATGGGCTGCTAGCCATGGCATTCCCAGTATTATCTCCATTTTTCCTAAATTACATACATCTATCCTCACCCTTTTCACATTGTCACAGTTGTACTATGGACCAGTAGTCACATACTATATGGTTTACCACTACACCAAAAGGATGATATTAGCAAGGCTACTTGCTAATGAGGGTCCAGCTATTTATATAGTTCTTTGAATAGGTATTTTGTTATACCTCCATGTCACTATTTAGTAATCACTTTTTTGTGATACACATGTCCTTTGAAGAACATGTTGTACTCTACCTGGTGTGTTATGGCCTCTCCTGCATTCACCATTCCATCCACATTTCTAACTAATAGGAGGTTTTTTAACTTTTCTATTTTAAACCCCTTTTCTCTGGCAAAGGTTGTATCCATGAATAGATCCATTGCCCCACTGTCTAGCAGTGCTCTTACTGCTACCCTTTTGTGGTTTTCCAATTTCTCTAGTCCCACCTTCATCTAGACTTCTCTTAGTGGCCATAGTGTATGCCGTACATCTCTCACTCTCTTAGTTGTATTGATGAAATTTGATTTATTACCTAGCTTTTCTGGGTACAATACACTGTATAAATTATTGGAGGCCAGCCAAGAGCTTACTGTCCTCTATTTTCTTTTGCTGACTCCTATAGCATCTCTACTATCCTCCCCTTATGTCTTTCCCAACAATTTTTGGCCATATGGTCCCACTTTCCACATACATAGCATGTTCTATCCCCTCTCCTTCCTCTATCTATATCCATTGTATTTGGGTCTCTTCTTGGACCTGTTTGAGCTCCTCCTTTATTGAATGTATTTCCTCCTTCTCCTCCTCTGTATTCTACCCCTGTTCTCCATGTTATTTGTCCCCCTCTTCCTCCATATGATCCTCCTCCTCTTGGCTGCACATTTCCCCCTAGGCACGCTGCATTTCTCCCCAGCATTCTTTCTTCTATCCTACTTTGTCTCTGATTTCTATCCAATCTCACCACTCTCTTCTGCCACTCTCCAATGGTGGTTGGTGGCTCTTCTGCTTCTGCCAGCTTCCTTCTAATACTGCCATTTAGTCCCCTCTTAAATTCTTCAATAAAAGGTCTTTTCTCATAGCTGCTTCCTCTGGCGACCTTTTTAAATTCCTGCACATACTCATTGTAGGTTCTTCCTCTCTGCTCAATTGTCCTCAGCTGCTCTATTTTCCTTTCTTCCTCTGATGTCTTCCCAAAGTCATTTCTTATTTTTGCAAACAATTGCTCTGCTGATTCTACCTCTGATTCTCCCTTTACCAGTTCATCCAACAGATTGTCCTTTTATGCTTCTGCTATTCCTTCCTGCACATATGACAACACCCAGGCCACCTGGGTCACTGCTGCTTCTTCTACCATCTTCATCCTAATATATAGACAAGCCGCATTAATGAATGTGTTCACCTCCTCCATTCTTCCATTAAAGGTTTGAGATTTGGTGACCTCTACTCTGCTCCCTTGTTGCTGAAGGAGCATGGTGTTAACCTGCTGCTGCAGGGTTGCGATCATGGCAAGGAGTTGTTCCTCTCAAAGGACAGGTGCCAAAAAAGGCTCTCTTTGTTGCTGTTGTTATTGTTGTTGGCGGGACATGTTGCATGGTGGTGGTGATGGGGATGACAATTTGTATTCTGATGATTCTTGATCCAGGGTGACTAGCTAAAGGTATGTCCAACAGAGCACACAACCTTCACCTGTCTGGACTCCTACTGTCCTACTGACTACTGCCCTAATTGAATTGGTATACAATTGCCTCTAAGAAGAGAACCCCTAAGATAAGTGGTTTCCTAAGGAATGACTGCTACTCTCCTGCATGTACCACTCACAATGGAGTGCAGCATGGAGTTTATATAGAGAAAAATGTAAAGAACAACATCCAATTATAAGGTCAGGACTTGAACAGGATACCTGAACTTGGTATCTAGTCTCCTCTCTCAGTCTCTAACTGACTGAGAAGTCCTCTTTACAGCTAGGGCCTGCTATCCAAAATGCTTGTGAACACTGTACTCGCTAGCGAGGGAGATAAGAAAGTAAGTGGTGGTGAGGCCGCAAGGTACAAGGTCACTGTTTGGGAATTGAGTTCTTATGTTATTGATAGATAGTGAATGTCCTTAGTGATCACCCTAGGTGGATGTTTAAGAAGAACTTGATAAGGTTCTTCATTAGATTGGACTACTACTTATACTACTTTACAGTGGCTGTGCTACTATTAGCTCATGATCACATATCCTTCCAGAATGTTCTACAATCACCTGACCTTGTCACATGATCTGATTACCTAAGTTTCCATGCTGTTTATATCTTGACCCTATTATATGATTTGAGGTTTTAGATTGAGTATTCAACTACACAGGAAACTATTTCCATTTTTGGGACTCTCATAATAATCACCCACCCTAGAGTCACAGACCAATGTTCAAGCCTTTTTGGGTTTTGTTAACTTCTATAGACATTTCATCCAGGACTTCTTAGCCATAGCCTGACCTCTTTTTGATCTGATGTACTTCAATCAAACATAGGAGTGAGGAAACAAGAAACAGACTATCTTTGAAGCTCTTAAGATGGCTGTGACTTCTGCCCTGGTACTAGTCTTATTTTATGACTTAGAACTCTTTTGGATTGAAGCAAACAGTTTGGACTATATTATGGGTACTATTCTGTTTCAACAGTCTGCAAAAGATAACAAGTGGTATCTAGTAGCATTTTATAGCAAGTCCTTGTCTCTGGTGGAACAAAACTACAAGATCCATGTGTCATAACATAGCCAAATGGCTAAGTCATTATTTATATTTCTTTTCTTTTTCTTTTCATTTAATTAGGAAATCAATGGACATATGAGAGGAAATGACTCAAAGGAGATGCATGGAACTTTATAAATAGAAGTAAATATAGAATGTGTATAAGTAGTGTACAGCAATTGAATAAGAACTCTATTGAGTTCTTTTTGTTAACTTGGACTAGGAGTAATTCTAAGACATCTTAGTCTAAGTTCTTACACCAGAACTTGATTCTTTCATTGATACTGCTTACTACAGAGCCCTGCTATTTCTTACTCTCTTATCTTCCTTGGTACCTAGATGATACAACTTAGGACTACTATAACATAGCTGGGCTCTAGGCTTCAGGGGACTTACTAGTTAGTTAGGAACTGAAGATAGAGACATGGTACCAAGCTCAGGTATTGTAGTCAAGGCTAGAACTTGCAATTGAGTGTTAGTAGATACAGTAGTAGCTTTTGCCTTATAAACCTTGTGCTGGTAGTCTATTATGACCAGTATATGCAGAGGAGTAATGCTGCATCCTTAGGAAGATATTTAGGTTAGGGATCCTCTCCTTGGGGTGATAGTATAACTATACTAATAGGGCAGTAGTAAGTAAAGCAGTAGATGTCTAGCTAAATAAAGATCTTGTACCCTAGTAGATATAACAGTAGTAAGATTATCCTTTGTTTTGACCCTTTTAGAGATGTAGTACCATGTCTCTAGAGCAATACAACTCTCTCATGAGTAGCATACTCAACCAACAATATACCTTCACCAGACTAAGGGTAAAATTAGAAGGAAGAAGTAAAAGGATATGTTGATACTGTAAAAGGTTTGGACACCTGGTCTATAACTACAGGAATAAGAAGGAGATGAAGGGGAAACTGATTCTCTAGAATAAATTTGAGGTGATAGCAAATAGGGTAATGCAATATAGGGTAAGGGAGGAAGTAAAAGTGAGAAGACAAGAGATAGTAGAAGAGGAAGAAGTAAAGTGTTTTAGATGTTGGAAAGTCAGGCACCACAAATGAAAATGTTCAAACATAGAAGTAGAAAGAGAGAAGAGAAGAAGCAAATAAATAGCATATATAGTTGGTCCACAAAAGGCACAGCAAGAGAGGAAGCCAGTGTGTCCTCTATAGGTAAAGGTGTAGGAGTACAGCAGCATATGGGGCATACCTCCAAAAGGCACAGCATTAGAGGAAAAAGGTTAGAAGACAAGATAGGAGGTAGTGACATTTGTAGAGTGTGACAGGTGCAACTATAAAGACACCAAGACAGAGAAGAACCAAGAACAGGGTTTTGTCTCTAAAGAGAGGCTGAAGAATGTATGGTGTGAAAGTTATTTAGAGGTATGGAGATAAAGGAATAATAAAGTAAGAAGTAGGGTTAAATATGCAAAGTGTAGAAAAAAAGATATAATAGTAGGGGAAAAAATACCAGAGGAAGAAAGAAGGAATATTTGGTGTCTAGAGTATAGGACAGGAAAGAAGCAACCATGGTGGAACTGGGGGGTGATGGTATACCCTGAACAGAGAAAATATCACAAACTTCATTCAAACCATAACTCTAGAAATACTTGACCAATTTTGACAACCTAAATGGCCATAAAAAGCCCTTAAAAAGACCTTTCAAACAGTACCAAAAGTATCTCAAGGCAATCAGTATTCACTGAGTTATCAGCAGATCAGTCAGTGATCACCAAGTTACCAGACACTAAATCACTGATATCTTAGGAACCACTTAACATAATCATTTGCTTCAATGACTATCATGAAGCTCTCTTCAATGCACTTCTTTTGGCTATAAATAGATCTCAAGGCAATAAGATCCCATGGAGATACAAGGTCCTCAATATTTGTACATGACAACTGATCTTTATCCATAGATTATCATCTGTCCTTGAATAGAACAAAGGACTGCCCTAAGATAGTTAGGTT
>Ga0153973_100081_pt1 | contig 16546 bp, 15 predicted proteins | sample TSGA057MetaG_FD_104700 | JGI IMG/M metagenome (GOLD analysis project Ga0153973, IMG submission 104700) | Attine ant fungus gardens microbial communities from Georgia, USA - TSGA057 MetaG | ecosystem: Host-associated > Fungi > Mycelium > Unclassified | place: USA: Georgia, Yuchi Wildlife... | reverse complement strand
TCTTAGGGCAGTCCTTTGTTCTATTCAAGGACAGATGATAATCTATGAGTAAAGATCAGTATCATGTACAAACATTGAGGACCTTGTATCTCCATGGGATCTTATTGCCTTGGGATCTATTTATAACCGAAAGAAGCGCATTGAAGAGAGCTTCACAATGGTTGTTGAAGCAAATGATTGCATTAAGAGGTTCCTGAGATATTGGTGATTTAGTGTCTGGTGACTTGGTGATCACTGACTGATCTGCTGATAACTTGGTGAATACTGATTGCTTTGAGACATTTTTGGTACCGTTTGAAAGGTCTTCTTAAGGGCTTTTGGTGGCCATTTAGATCGCCGAAATCAGTCAAGTACTCCTGGAGTTATGGTCTGAATGAAGTTTGTGACATATGGGATACTAACTCCAACATCTTCCAGTATCTGGAATGCCCTGCTATTTTGGAATTGTGGCACAGTAAGACAATTTGCCTTTGTAGTTCCAGATTCTGGGGTATGTAAATCTTGCCTCAGAAGTGGAGTAGCCCATTGATATTAGACCATTCTGACAAGTGTATCAACTTGCTGGTAGATTGCTGGAGCTTTTGGGCTGCTTTGGTAATGGGCCCTTTAAGGTCTCCTTTGCAATTGCCATGGTGGATTTTGGACAGTACTTCTTGTTCAACCCCTGTTAACTCTACTTCTTTGAGAGTATGAATGGTAAAGAGCTCTGGGCAAGGTAGGGTAATCCCCTCATTGTCAGTGGCTCCACTACTATGATCTGGCCTCTGAGATAGTGTATTAGGTTTTTCCATGGAGTAACCAGAGCAATGACAGAGGGAGAAGTCAAAATGGGCAAGATACAAGGACCAGTAGGCTTGACAATGGTTGAGCTTCTTGGCTATCATGAAGTACTCTAGGTTCTTGTAGTTTGTCCATATCTCTACTGGACATGCTATTCCTTTGAGAAAATACCTCCACTCTTCTAAGGTCCAGATAATAGCCAGTATTTCCTTGTTGTGGATCTCGTAGTTGTGTTCTACTGGGGACAAGAACTTGCTGTAGAAGGCCACTAGGCACCATTTACCATCCAACAGGGACTGCTGAGACAAGACTGCCTCTATAGTGAAATCAGAGCTGTTGGTCTCAATCCTAAAAGGGTCTGAGTCCTAAGGTAACACCAGCACTAGAGCAGAGGTCACTGCTGTCTTGAGGTTGTCAAAGGCCTTTTGCTTTTTATCAGTCTATGTCCAAGCTTGATTAAAATGGATAAGGTCAAAGAGAGAGCATGCTATTGTAGAGAAGCCTTGGATAAACCTCTAGTAGAAGTTGATGAACCCAAGGATGCCTGTCTAGTTCTCCAGGATTGGCCATTTGCAGACTCTAGCCACCTTGATAGGGTCCATAGAGACTTTGTTTTCTAAGATGACAAGTTCTAGATACTCAATCTACTCCTTTTGGAACTCATACTTTTTGGGATGTAGGAACAGCTTGTGCTTGGCCAGGATCTCCAGCACTCTCTGGACAGCTTGTGCATGTTCTTCTACAGACCTAGTGAAGATGAAAATGTTGTCTAGGTAGACAACTACTATACCCTCTGCAATGAGATCCTAGAAGATATTGTTCATCATTGTCTGAAAGGTAGCTGGACTGTTGGTCATTCCAAAGAGCATTATGAGGGACTTAAACAGGCTACAGTTAGTATAGAAAGCTATCTTCTACTCATTGCTGGGCTTGATATGTATATTATTAAACCCCTACTAGATGTCAAGCTTGGTAAAATATTTGGCTCCATGAAGTTGTGAGATAAGCTCAGAGATCAGTAGGAGAGAGTACTTGTTCTTAATTGTCATGGAGTTGAGTGCTCAGTAGTTCTGGACCAAATGAAGGGAGCTGTCTTTTTTCTTGATGAAGAACACTAGAGCTGCTATAGGGGACTTGGATGGCCTGATGTATCTAGTCCACAGGTTCTCCTCCAGGAAGGTGCTGAGCTCCTTCTGTTCTACTGGAGACAAGGAATACATCTTAGAAGACTTGGGCTCCGAGCCTGGAAAGAGTCCAATAGTATGGTCCCAACAGTGGTACTCTGGAAGTGTGTCAAAGTCTTCCTTAGTAAACACAGCTTCAAATCCCTGGGTGCAGTTGGACAATAGACTGTAGGTGGCTTGGACTTCTGCACTACAACAGGCTCCTTCTGCCAGGTACTGAGAAGTAGTAGTAGTAGCTTGGAGTTTCTCAACAGGAGAGTCTAGTAGTAATTGCATTATAAACAATCTGTCTCCAAGCTCTTAATCTTATCCATCAGTCCCAGTCAGGGATTCTTCCTCATTAGCATCTTTTGCTAGCATAGGCAACTCTCCATTCTGACAGGCATTTACTGCTTGGACTTCTTGCCTTTTCTGTATAGCACATTTCTTCTGTATTGTTCAACATCCTTCACACCAGGGCAAACAGTGAGTTATCAGTACTTCACCTCTCTACCAATTGACCTCTAGGTTGTGATTCTTAAGCCAGGGGTACCCCAGTATCAGGTCTTGTTTTCCTAGACTGGAGACCATGAAGAGCATCTGCTTCAAGTGGATATTATACCAAAGCATGACATCTATGACTTTGGAGATCTGTCTAGCTTTATTGGGGGTACCATCCACATTGAACATGGATATTGGATGTGAGATACTATGGGTATTGATTCCTTTGTCATGGACAAAATCCCTGTCAATAAAACTTCCAGTTGCTCTATAGTCTAGAAGTGTCTTGTTGGAGTGGACCTTACTGGTATCAGTGGTGCAGAGCTCTACAGTCAGGATTAGAAAGGCTTTATGTGCATCAAGTACACTTACAGAGAGTTGCTTTGGGAGTCTTTTTTTCCATTTTGGTCTCCAAGTTGCTGGTGTTGCAGCAAGAGAGAAAGAGGGGGGGGGGGATATAATTATAGGTTCACATGTACTTGTATTGGATTTTTTTATGTCAAGTATATAAAACCTATTTACTAGGAGCAACTGGGGCATACTATTCACCAGCCACATTATGCAAAATCCTCTTCTGCCAGAGGGTCCTCTTCTTCCAAAACTATGTCTTTCAAGACCAAGAGATCTTCTATCAGCTCCTCCTGTTGCTCTGCCATTAACAGCCTCATGTCTATCTGATAGGAATAGTCTTTTACCAGGTGGTTTATATCTTTGTACCTGTAGCAGCCTCTTGGAGGTGTAGGGTGGAGTTTCTAAGCAGTATTGACATCTATAGCCATGGATAGAGTTGGAGGGGAAGAACAGGGAGGCAGAGGGGTTGGAACTGGCAGAGGCTAGGCTATAGAAGGAGAGAAGCAGATAACTGACAAGAGAGGTAGATAAACTGGAGTAGAGCAGAAAGAAAGTTGCCATTGGTTGGACTGGAAAGCCTTATTTACCAGGTGAGTTTGGTCAATTCTTCTGGTAGCTTTGTACTATGCCTCCAGATCTATATTGCTAGAGCATCCAACTGACATAGTTGCAATCTGGTTTTGAATGCCTATCTACAACCCTCTCTGGAATTTGACAGCAAGGGTTTTCAGATCAGAATAGCCAGTATCTGAGACTAGGGTCTGGAAAGAGTCCAGGTAGTTTTCTACTGTCACAAACTTCATTTGGACTATAACTCCAGGAATACTTGACTGATTTCAACAATCTGAATGGCCACCAAAAGCCCTTAAGAAGATCTTTTGAATGGTACAAAAAACGTCTCAAAGCGATCAGTATTCACTGAGTTATCAGCAGATCAGTTGGTGATCACCAAGTCACTAGATACTAAATCACTGATATCTCAGGAACTGCTTAATGTAATTGTTTGCTTCAATGTGCTTCTTTCTGCTATAAATAGATCCAGAGGCAATAAGATCCCATGGAGATACAAGATCCTCAATGTTTGCATATAATACTAATCTTTATCCATAGATTATCATCTGTTCTTGAATAGAACAAAGGACTGCCCTAAGATGGTTAGGTTATCTATATTTCAAGAACAATAGCACTCCTATATATAGAACAATAGGTAGTGATCATGTGGTAGGCTGTTCTTATGCACAGACTACCACAATTATGTATTTAAGGACTGTATGTCTGAGGATAAACCTCAGACTTAACAACATCTTTTGCTACTGTCTAAACTTTGCTTTTTTGAGCCTTTTGATTATCAAATCATCAACCCACAAATTAGTAAGTGGCCATCTATGATATCTACCATCTGACTGTTCTGGTAATAGAAGAACCCTTCTAGAGTATTGATAGCATTCACCTTCATGTTTATAGAAAAGAACTGGGCCCAGAACTGTTGTTCAAAGACCAACCAAGACTAAAAAGAGAAAATGCCAGTATCTATTTCCTGGCAGAAGAGGTTCTTGGACTACTTTGCTGTATATCTACTTTTGAAAAATGTCAGATCCAAGAAAATACATTTCTAGTCCAAGTCAAATTGCTCTGGAACCAACTGCATGTAAAGAGTACAGGAGTTTAAAAAAGTTCAACTGTAATTCTGCTCTCTATTAAAGTCTGGTAGGAAGAGGAGTTTTGGCCATAGCCATAAGCAAGAGGGGGCTAGTGCTGGAGGGGGCAAAGATAACAGCTAAGATACTGGAGGAGGTGAAGGTGACAGCTGAGGTACTGGAGGAGGTGAAGGTGACAGCTGAGGTACTGGAGGAGATGAAGGTGACAGCTGAGGTACTGGAGAGAGTGAAGGTGATAGCTGAGATACTAGAGACAGAGGGGTATTTATGACCAGGGTAGGAGAGGAGTGTAAGACCAGCTGGGTGAGTTGCTAGAGCTGGGTTGTTAGAAAGGCAATGTTAGGGTAACCAGAAGGGAGTAACTCCAGGAGATTCCTCAGAGAATAGGATGAGGCTCCTGGAGGGTAATCTATACTATATATACAAGTTCCCCTAGCTATAGAACATCTCAGCAGTCAGGGACAGGAATGCAGGAGAAGGCAACTGTAAGGGGACCCTACCAATACCACCCTTAATGCCAGACCAACTTCCTAGAGTGACCCTGCAACATATTAAATATTACTATGTAATATTTAATTACTCTTAGCTTGCTCCTGAAACTCCAGACTCTGACAACTGGGACTGTAGGGACAGAAATGCACCAGTGCCAGGATGTATATATAGTATACAGTATCCCTCCAGGAGCCTTATCCTAATCTCTGAGGATTCTTCTGGAGATGAGTGTAACTTATATTTTTGGACTATAATTTAGCTGAGGATTCTCCTGGAGAGTTACTCCACTCCAGTCACCCTTACAGTAGATTAGGATCTCCTAAGTGGAGCCTTGAGCAAATGCAATGAACAGCCACCTACTGGCTGTCCTCCCTTGCCCATCTCAACCCTCCATATAACTCTGCTCCTTAAGTATGTTGGCACTAGTGGGGAACCCCCAGGGTCTAGTCAATGCTCTGAGCTATCTCCAATACTATCTACAGGAGCTTACCAAAAGACAGAATGTTTCAGAAAACAATACCAACACTGTCCTTGCTTCCCTGACAACCTAGCTTCAGCAACTCACCCAGCTGGTCTCACACTTCTCTCTTACCCTAGTCATAAACACCCCTCCATCTCTGGTACCTCAGCTGTCACTTTCACTCTCTCCAGTACCTCAGCTGTCACCTTCACCTCCTCCAGTATCTCAGCTGTTACCTTTGCCCCCTCCAGCACTAGCCCCCTCTGTTACAAACTTCATTCAGACCATAACTCTGGGAATACTCAACCAATTTTGACAATCTCAATGGCCACTGAAAGCCCTTAAGAAGACCTTTCAGATGATACCAAAAATGTCTCAAGGCAATCATTATTCACTGATTTATCAACAGATCAGTTGATGATCACCAAGTCACCAAACACTAAATCACTAATATCTCAGGAACTGCTTGACATAATCATTTGCTTCAATGACCATTATGAAGCTCTCTTCAATGCTCTTCTTTTGGCCATAAATAGACCCTGAGGCAATAAGATTCCATGAAGATACAAGGTCCTCAATTTTTGCACATAACACTGATCTTTACCCATAGATTATCATCTGTCCTTGAATAGAACAAAGGACTGCCCTAAGATGGTTAGGTTATCTTTATTTCAAGAACAATAGCACTCCTATATATAGAACAATAGGTAGTGATCATGTGGTAGTCTATCCTGGTGCACAGACCACCACAATCATATATTTAAGGACTGTATATCTAAGGATAAATCTCAGACTTAACAACATCTTTTGCTACTATCTAAAATTCACTTTTTTGAGCCTTTTGATTATTAAATCATCAATTCACAAATCAGTAAGTGGCCATTTGTGATAGCTCCAGTACAATACCCACTTAGAGTAGATGCTTCTCATGGTCTCCAGTCTAGGAAAACAAGACCTGATACTGGGCTACCTCTAGCTTAAGGACTACAACCTGGAGGTTGACTAAAAAAGAGATAAAGTACTGATGACCTGTTGTCTGCCCTATTGCAAGAGGTGTCAAATACTGTAAAGAGAATCCACTGCACAAAAGAAGCAAGAAGTCCAAGCAGTAAATGCCTACTAGAATAGAGAGTTATCTGTGCTGGTAGAAGACACCAACAAGGAAAAGTCCCCAATTGGAACTAATGGATAAGACTGGGAGCTCAGAGACAGGTTATTTATAATACAGCTACTACCAGACCCCCTGACCAAGGAACTCTGAGCTATAGCTACAGCTTTTCAATGCTTAGCAGAAGGAGCTTGTAGTAGTGTAGAAGCCCAAGCCACCTACAGTCCACTGCCCAACTATGTCTTGGGATTCAAAGCTATGTTCACTAAGGAAGACTTCAATACTCTCCCAGAGCATCACCATTGGGACTACACCATAGAGCTCCTCCTGGGCTCAGAACCCAAGTCATCTAAGATATATCCCTTATTTCTGGTAGAACAGAAGGAGCTCAATGCCTTCCTGGAAGAGAATCTATAGACCAGATGTATTAGGCCTTCTAACTCCTCTATAGCAGCTCCAGTGTTCTTCATCAAGAAAAAGGATAGCTTTCTCTATTTTGTTCAGAACCACTAAGCACTTAATTCCACAACAATTAAGAACAAGTACTCTCTCTCTCTGATTTCTGAGCTTGTCTCTTAACTTCACAGAGCCAAGTACTTCACCAAACTCAACATTGGATAGAGATTTAACAATATATGTATCAAGCTCAGAGATGAGTTCAAGACAGCCTTCCATACTAACCATGGTCTGTTTGAGCCCCTTATGATATTTGTTGGTATAACCAACAGTCCAGCTACCTTCTAGACAATGATGAATGACATCTTCTAGGATCTCATTGTGGAGGGTATAGTAGTTGTCTACCTAGATGACATTCTTATTTTCACTAGGTCTGTGAAAGAACATGCATGAGCTATCCAGAGAGTACTGGAGATCCTAGCTGAACATAAGCTATTCCTGCATCCCAAAAAGTACAAACTCCAAAAGAAATAGATTAAATATCTAGGACTTGTCATCTTAAAGAATAAAGTCTCTATGAACCCCATCAAGGTTGCTGGAGTCTACAAATGGCCAACTCCAGAGAACTGGATGGACATCAAAGCCTTCCTTAGGTTTATCAACTTCTATAGAAGGTTTATCCAAGGCTTTTCTATAATAATGTACCCCCTTTTTGACCTCACCTGTTCTGACCAGGCCTGAACATAGACCAATAAGGAGCAGCAGGCCTGTGATGACCTCAAGATGGTGGTGACCTCTGCTCCAGTACTGGTGTTATCTCAGGACTTGGACCCCTTTAGGATTGATAAGGCCAATAGCTCTGACTTTGCTATAGGAGCAGTTTTATCTCAGCAGTCTCTAGTGGATGGAAAATAGCACCTGGTGGCCTTTTACAGCAAGTTTCTGTCTCTAGTAGAGTGCAATTACAAGATCCACAATAAGGAGATGCTAGCCATTATCCATGTCCTGGAAGAGTAGAGTTATTTTCTTGAAGAAGTGGTTCATTTGGTAGAGATATGGATGGACTACAAGAACCTAGAGTACTTTATGATGGCCAAGAAACTTAACAGAGTTCCTCTTAGATATGGGCTACTACTTATACCTTTTACACATGGTCTGTGCTACTAACCCTAACCTACTAATAATCTAATGGAATCTACTAGAATGTTTCTTGACATGTAACCTGTGTCATATAACTAATCTTGTAACCAAATTATTATAGGGAAAAAATATAATGGATTGTGACAAATGTGACAGGTCATGTGATCCTAATTATGTGACTCCCCTTTTATCTAATTAAAAGAAAAGAAAAGTAAAAGATAAAGGATTAAAGGAATAAAAGTTATTATGGCCAAGGTAGCTTATAACACTTTTGCCCTTCTACCTGAGGCTTGTACTATCATACTCTACTTACATTAACTACAGGGTATATTTTAATAGAACTTGGTAATTCTAATTCTATAGCATTGGTTGAGATAATTTCTTTTACTTTGTATGGGCTTATAAACCATTTTGTTAACTTCTCTGATCTCCTTCCTATCATCTGCCATTTTAGGTCCTTTGTACTCAACAGCACTAAGTCCCTAACTTTATACTCCTCCTTTTCTCCTCACTTTCTGTCTGTGTACTTTTTCATCTCCTCCTGTACTTTTCCTAATGCCACTTTTGCTTCTTCCTGAATTTTCTTCATTCTTTCTATAAACTTCTCTGCTACTTCAAACTTCCCCTTTCTTCTTCCTTCAAATCCCATTCTTGGATCCTGACCATAATTCATCTTGAAAGAGGATGCTTTTATAGCCAAATAAAATTTGTTATTATGTGCAAATTTGGCAGTTCCTAACCAGTCTGGCCATTGCTCCTGTCTATGATCAATGAAAACCCTTAGGTCTTGTTCTAGCTCCTGATTGATCCTCTCTATTTGCCCATCCATTTGAGGGTAATAGGCTATTGACAGTTTTGTCTGGATCCCTAACAACTTGCTCAATTCCCTTATCATTCCTTCTACAAACTGCACCTCTCTATCCAATATAATACTTTCTGGAAGGCCATGCAATTTCCAGATGTGATCCCTGAATAACCTAATAAGTCCCTCTGCCAATGTCTTCTCCATAGTTGCTATGAAATGTACCATTTTACTGAATTGGTCGCAAATTACTAGAATTACATTGTAACTCTGAGCTAAAGGTAGTTTTGTAATGAAGTCTGCTGAAATGTGGCTCCATAGTACCTCTGGGATTACATTGGACATCAGCTTTCCTGCTGGGACCTTGCTTCTATTCTTGTAATGTTGACAAGTATCACATCTATCCATATACTTTCCCACTTCCTTCATAACTCCCAGCCACCAATAATTTCTCATAATCAGTTTGGTTGTCTTCTATCTTCCCCCATGTCCTCCTATTGGCATATTGTGATATAACCATATCACCTCCCCCTTCAGTTCCCCTTCTGGCATATAGATTTGTCTTTCCTTCATGACTATTCCCTTCTCTATTGTTCATTCTTCATCCCTTAGCATTTTCATCTCTGCTTTCTTTAGTTCTTCTACTGCTTTAACCACTCTTTCATCCCCTTTCTGTGCTTTTCTAATCCTATCTCTTAAATTGTCTTCTTCTACCAGTATTTCCATTCTCTTTATCTATTCTGGCTTTATCAATATTTGATCCTTATTATCATTCTCTACCCCTTCTTGCCAATCCAGTCTCCTGCTCAATCTATCTGCCTTTCCCATACTCTTTTATGGAATGTGCTTCAAGGTAAAGTCAAATCATGATAGGTATAATGTCCATCTAGCTTGTCTTTGGTTTAACTTCTGGCCAGTCATAAAGTACTAGAGGTTTTTGTAGTCTGTCCAGATTTTGAACTTTAATTTTGCTCCCTGTGACATGTGACATATGACATGTCATGTGATTCTTTCCCACACTCCTTCCTTGTCATGACACAGCCAAAACGGCTAATAGATATGCAAGAGAGAATGACTCAAAGAAGATGCACAGGACTTTATAAATAGAAGTAAATACAGAATATGTATAAGTAGTGTACAGTAATTGAATAAGAACTCTATTGAGTTCTCCTTGTCAACTCGGACTAGGAGTAGCTCTAAGACATAACAGTTTAAGTTCTTACATCCCTTGTGTAGTAAGTCCAAATAATAAAATAAAATAAAATAAGAGAAAAGAAAATAATGACTCAGCTGTTTTGCCAAGTCATAACATTTATCTCCTACTTTTTCTCTCTGTTAATGTATTACAAACTTCATTCAGACCTAACTTTAGGAATACTTGACTAATTTTGACAATCTCAATATCCACTGAAAGCCCTTAAGAAGACCTTTCCAACAATGCCAAAAACATCTCAAAGCAATCAGTGTTCACCAAGTTATCAGGAGATCAGTCAGCAACTACCAAGATACCAAACACTAGATTACTGATATCTTAGGAACCACTGGGCATAATCATTTGCTTTAATGTTCACTGTGAAGTTCTTCTCAATATGCTTCTTTTGGCCATAAATAGACCCCAAGACAATAAGATCCCATGGAGATAAAAGGTTCTCAATGTTTGCATATGCACTAATCTATTATTCATAGGTTATTATCTGTTCTTGAATAAACTAGAAGTAACAGTAAGTCTCAGTTGTCACCCAATGTGGTAGATGGCTAAGGTACAAAGGTGCACAAAAAACTATTTATATGAGAATAGAATCATGATATAGGTAGGAAAGAAAGGGACACTATCAACTCATTTTGACAAAATGGTACTTCATATTGATATACTTGGTACATCTGTGGTTTTTATCATTAATACTGTTTGAGATTGATCTATCATTATCTGCCCTGATTTCAATTGGAGATTTGATAGATAAACCAATTTCATTGAAGAACTTTTGTCACAGTTGTACTATGGACCAGTAGTCACATACTATATGGTTTACCACTACACCAAAAGGGTGACATTAGCAAGGCTACTTGCTAATGAGGGTCCAGCTATTTATGTAGTTCTTTGAACAGGTATTTTTGTCATACCTCCATGTTACTATTTAGTAGTCACTTTTTTGTGACAACTTTGTTAACCATAGCACTTGGGTTGTTGCTCTAGTGTATGCCACATACTCTGCCTTGACAGTTGACAGTGTTACAATCTCTTGTTGTTTGCTCTCCCATGAAACAGGACCTCTAGCCACTGTGAAAATATTTCCTTTCATTGATTGGCATATATCCTTGCAACTTGCATAGTCTGAGTTGATATACCCAACAGGATTCAAGTCTCCTCTATCTTAATATACCAACTCATAGTATGTTGTTCCTCTAACATAAGCAAGAGCATGTTTAAGAGCTAACTAGTGCTGTTTTCCTAGGTTGTTGTCATGATTGTGACCTATAGCATAGCCATTTCCTAGACAACCACCATGGCTGACATAATCATTCCATGGATTATTAGTATAACTAGAGCTGGTAGTGGTCCTTTTCCCTAGCTTGTTCTTAACTTAGCATTCTGAGTCCTTGTCAATCAATTTCTTTTATCCTTAATCCCCTTTTACCTACTAAGTGGGGTACACTGGTTCATATAAGGGCAATGTCAGACTCAAGGCCAGAGGTTACACTAGAAAGCTAGTAAGAGTTCTAGAAGCTAGAGTAATATCTGAGTAAAGGTAGATCTACTGATATAGGCTCCTATATATACTACTAGAGGTAGTCTGTATACAATCACATGAGCACTAACACAACAATACCAAACATTCCTAATATAGTTACAGGCTATCAACCAAGTACAAACCAGACTGAAGGGAGACAAGGAAAAGCAAACATGTACTAAGAGATCCAGACCCTAGATAAGAATAGATCTATCAACACTCACTAAGCACACTTCTAGGGTGTCCCCTTACAGTTCAGGTGCTGCTCAGATTGGGAATCAGACTTGATTGGTAGTCTAGGCTTGACAGTTGTAAGTAAAACAAGAAAGAATATTAATAGTATAAGAGAGATCTGGCCAAGTAGCTACTGGTAGCCATATTAGTGATCTCAAAGCCTTGTAATAAGGGGTGTTTTTCATCTCCTTGACTTCTTGGGTTGTAGTAGGACAATTGTCAGATGATAACATAAGTCCTAGTAGAAGTGGAGTCAAAACTAGTACATATTTAGACATGTTGAATCTATTGAGCATTTGTTTACAGTATGCCTTTTGAGATAGCATAATGTTGCCATTAGCTGGGTCCCTATTGACACATATTCCTAATATGAGTTTTACTTCCCCAAGGTTCTTTATTTCATAGCTGGTCCCAAGTTGATTTTTAGCTAGAGTTTTACCCTCTAAAGTAAATGAAACCCCTAGTATGTTATCAGTCCAGGTAGATGTTAACATGAATTCATTTCCAAAGACATATGAGTGGATTTGAGGATCAGGCTTTGATTTATAGTATCCATATCCTTTGAATGTCCTGTCTAAGTTTTTAGCCCAGTCATGGGCCTCTTACATCATCCCATATAGTGTCTTGTTCAATTTCCATATATACTCATCTCCTCCTTCCTCAAATCCTCTCAGCTGCTCCATGAGCACCTCAAAAGTACTATCACTGTTCAAAAATGCCAACACAAAGTCAACCTGCCAAAGTCAAAGTCTCCTTGAAGCAGCAATGGCACATACCAAGCATACTGATTCCAATCTTGCTACTGATGCATATGTCTCCTTGTAATCCTCCCCAATGACTTGTGTATATCCCTTTGCTACTGTTTGAGCTTTCTGCTTTTCTAAACTACCATTCTCTTTCCATTTTATTGCATATACCCATTTAGATCCTACCACATTCTTTTCTTCTGGCCTGAGTACAATGTCAAATACATTTTGTTCTCTGAGCATCTCCAACTCCTTCACCATTGGTTCCCATCAAAGATCTGGTTGCTTCATTGTATTATTATATGATTTTGGTATTCAAGTATCTACATTAACAATGTTTATATTTGGCCTGCTGAGGTATTCAAGGGAGTCTTTCAGCTAGACTGATGGCTTTGGTTCTCTACAAGTTCATCTGGTTGCTAATGGTAATTTATTCACTTGTTTGGTTTGTATATTGTTTCAAAGTTTAGATGTTGGTTGTGAAAAAGTTGTCTCTCTGTGTAATTCAGTACTTGGTAGTGGTCTCAGTGCAATGCCATGGTCAAGAGTGGTGGGTTTAGTTGTAGCCTCAGGTATATGTCCAATGTTGAGAAAGTCAATAGTTTAATATATTCATATATGTTGGTATTGTTGGAAGTAAAGATTTGGTAGGGTCATTGGGTAAAGTGAGTGTCACCTTCTTCAAAGATGACATCACATGATTTGTAAACAGCACCCATACTTCTGTCTAATATCTTGTATGCTTTGCAACAAAAATAACCTATTAGAGAGACTTTAACTAATCATAGTGATAACTTTGAAATGTTCAGATCAAGAGGAACATATGTATATCCAATGGTCCTGAATGGTCTAAGATGTGAAACACTCTGATATTGCCTGAACCATGCTTTAGCTGGTACTATGTTAGGTTGTTGAAGTGATGGTATGAAGTTTTTGACATAAATAACACTCTGAATTGCATTAGCCCAATATTTTGGAGAAATACCTGGCTTAGCCAGCATAGTTCTGGTACTATCAAGCACCATTTGCACTGTCCACTCAGCTACCCCATTTTGCTGGTAGGCATAGGGAGTTGTGAACTCGAAAATCAACCCCTGACTCTTCCATAAAACTTCCCACAACATGTTGAACTATTTCTTCTCCATGTCCATTCTCATGTGCTTAAGCTTCCTCTCTGTCTAACATTTAGCTTCAATTTAATAAGCCTTTAACACTGCTAATGTAGTATCCAATAATTTGGTACTGAGGAAAGCAATTGTCCAATATGAGAAGAATCCATCAGTTAACAGCATGAAATAGTTAGCTCCACCAGCCAATTAGACAAATGCCACTGGCATGATTAAATCAAGATTTGCAACACACAACTTCCTCCTTCATATCACCAATAAGAACTCAATCACCTCCTTTGACTTTGCCATAGCCTTGTCAATGTCAAGATTCATTGTTGCTCCCTTTTTACTCAACTTTGATACAGATATGAGGTTTGATTGGAGTCCAGGGGTGTGAAGTACATCCTCAAAAGTGATTTTTCTGGTAATTCTATTCATGGTATAGTTCACATCAACATTTCCTCTTCTGATGATTGCAAATGTCGAGTTTTTGTCTGCTGATAATCCATTTTGGTGTTGATCAAGATTTGTATAAGTAGAAAAGACTTCTCAATTAGTGAAACAGTGATCACTAGCTCTGTAGTCAATCAATGTAAGCACATCAATGTCTCTATTCTATTGATAATATGCAATAATGGGTTCTGTGACAGCTTTAGGTATGGTATTAACTACTTCTACACCCTCTGTTCTATGTTCTAAATTGTTGTCATAATTAGAACTGGTAGATGGAATATTATTAGGTGAACAATTTGCCACAGGGGGTGGGATAGCTACCTTGAGGTGTATGTCATCCATAGTTATGAATGCATATGTATCATCATTGTTATTTGGATTCTTGGCAATGTTTGCAATAGCCTTTGGTTTATAACCTCCCTGGTATGCATGAGCTACACTTCCTCTAACTCCTCCTCTCTTTTTAAAATCAGGTGGAAACTAGTCTTCTTTCCCTCCTCTGGGCCAATAGTATATATTTATGGTATGTTCTTGTTGATTGCATTTTGGATTGATACAAATTAATTGGCTGTGATTTTGTTGTATAGAGTTTGAAACTTATAGGGCTGTGATGACTTTTCCTGGTTTCTTGGTATTGTTCATTCACCAAGCTTGTAACTTTACAATAACAACACTCAACAACTTATGCTCAAAGACATTTGCAATAACCAAATCCCAAGATGGTGGTAAGGAATTAAGAATGATGGCAATAAAGTTCTTTTTAGATATTTTGGCTCCTATTGATCTCACATAAGATAACTTGTTTCATAAAAGGGTAATATATGCTATAAAGTCTCTACTCTCATCAAGAGTAATTGCCCTTAATACTTTCTCAGCATTCAGCTGTTTGATTGACAATGCTGCTTCATAAGTGGTCATATAGGATGCCCATGCATCTGCTGTGGTTCTAGTTGTATCAATCTCCAAGCTAGTTGGACCTTTTGTATTAAATAATAACAGAATTTTTGCCCAAATATTATGACTTTTCTATTCTTTGGATATTGGATTAGGCCAGTCCCATGGAGTTTTAGGAATTGTTGGAGTGATTTGTGGTAATGTGGGCAATGGAATAATACTAGGAGAAGCTGGGGATTTTGCTGTAGTTGTAATCAATGAATGTTGGTTTTAGAGTGGATTGATAATGGAACCATTGAGGTAACCTTCCAGCCCCTTTGATTTGATAACTATTAATATGCTCTCCTTCCAGGCAGTCCAGTTTGTTCCATCAAACTTGTCATATTCTACAAAAGTAGGGGGACCTATTGATATCATTTTGGTCATATACAATATCAAGAATTATGAATATATACATCAGCAAAGTGATTATATGCAGCAGTAATAAGAAGCAGTGTTTGTATACTAATATATGCATTGGTATTAAACTTTAAGGCACAGGGCCTATAACCAACTAGAAGTAACAGTAAGTCTCAGTTATTACCCAATGTAGTAGACAGCTTTATTGCATTACCTAGAAGTAATAGTAAGTCTACATGCCACAATGAGTAACTATGATAACACAGAGAATAGAGGACAAAAACTCACCTTAGTCATCACCTGATGTGGTAGACAGCTGAGGTACAAAGGGGTATAAAAAACTATTTATATGAGAATAGAATCATAATATAGATAGAAAAGAAAGGGATGTCATCGACTTGTCAGTTCACTTCAACAGAATAGAACAAAGAACTGCTCTAAGATGGTTAGATTATCTCTATTTCAAGAACAATAGCACTACCATATGTAGAACAATAGGTAATAATCATATGATAGTTTGTTCTGGTGCACAGATCATCACATTTATGTATATAGGAACTGTAAGGTCTGACTTCCTCTGGCTTGAGGGCTTCCAGATATTAACCTTGCTGCCTTCCAATGAGTTATGCTGAGTCACCCAGACAAGGTAACCTTTCAATGGATAGATAAATTGGATGCTAGATGAGAACAAACTAAGGGATTACAGTAACTCTAGCTATTAAATACTGATCACTGGTAAATCATTAGTAAATGAATTATGTCAGCAGCTAGCTGGTGACTAATTCCTGTTAGGGCTATGACAGAAACTCTCTGTCTGAGAATTAGACCTCAGACTTAACCATATCTTTTGTCACTTGTTTAACTTTGCTTTTTTGAGCCTTTTGATTACCAAATCAACTAATCACAAATCAGTAAGTGGCCATTTGTGATATAATGACTATGGGTGGTGAATAGGCTCTGTCACAAACTTCATTCAGACCATAACTCCAGGAATACTTGACTGATTTTGATGATCTAAATGGCCACCAAAAGCCCTTAAGAAGACCTTTCAAACGGTACCAAAAACGTCTCAAAGCAATCAGTATTCACTGAGTTATCAGCAGATCAGTCAGTGATCACCAAGTCACCAGA
>Ga0153973_100078_pt1 | contig 16722 bp, 15 predicted proteins | sample TSGA057MetaG_FD_104700 | JGI IMG/M metagenome (GOLD analysis project Ga0153973, IMG submission 104700) | Attine ant fungus gardens microbial communities from Georgia, USA - TSGA057 MetaG | ecosystem: Host-associated > Fungi > Mycelium > Unclassified | place: USA: Georgia, Yuchi Wildlife... | reverse complement strand
CCTAACCCTAACCCTAACCCTAACCTAACCCTAACCCTAACCCTAACCCTAACCCTAACCTAACCTAACCTAACCCTAACCCTAACATGCTCGGGGGTTAGGGTTAGGTTATTGATAAACAATAAATGTTTTTAGTGATCACCCTAGGTGAATGTTCAAAAAGAACTTAATGGAGTTCTTCATTAAATTGCAGCCCTACTTATACTACTACTACAGTGGCTATACCCTAGAGTCCTGTGATCACATGTTCTTTTCAGAATGTTCTATGATCACCTGATCTTGTCACGTAATTTGACTTACTGAGTCCCTACCCTATTTATATCCTTACTCCATTGTATACTTTGGGGTTTTGGATTAAGTGTTCAAATGCATGGGAAACCTTTTCCTTTTTGGGGCTCTCATAACATCACTGATATCTCAGAAACTGCTTAACATAATCATTTACTTCAATGACTATCATAAAGCTCTCTTCAATATACTTCTTTCTGCCATAAAATAGAACCTGAGGAGATAAGATCTTATAGAGATACAAGGTCCTCAATATTTGCACATAACACTAATCTTTATCCATAGATTATCATCTGTCCTTGAATAGAACAAAGAACTGCCCTAAGATGGTTAGGTTATCTCTATTTCAAGAAAAATAGCACTTCTATATGTAGAACAATAGGTAGTGATCATGTGGTAGGCTGTTCTTGTGCACAGACCACCACAATCATGTATTTAAGAACTGTATGTAAGTATTCCCAGAGTTATGGTCCAAATGAAGTTTGTGACAGCCTGAGCTTATATCCTATGAATACCTAGGACTGAGTGTTGAAAACTGGAGAGGTAAGCTACAGTTAAATATGAATGGAATTAAATGTGGTCTCTGGAGTAGCTATAGTGATATGATGAGTATTGAGTGACAGTGGAAACCAAGAATTGATATTGATGATGAGTTGAAGAATTATATTATTTTTAGGGTAGTGCTCCATATTTCAATGACTTGTGTAGGATCCATTGATACAAAACACTACACACTTGACTTAATTCCATTTAGAATTTTTCCTCCGTTACTTGAGAACAATGGCTGGTTTTCTAGTGTGGCCATGAGATGTCAGAATATCTTTTCAAGAAGTTGATACCACGATATCTCATCACCTGATCCTGTCGGATTTAACTTTGGCTCAATAATCAAATATTTCACTGGACTAGAACTATCCACATGATCTTTATGCCCCAGCATGTTTAAATACTAAGGCTCAGCTATGGTTCCAAAGAAATTATCTATGCAAACCTTCCATCCCCTCCTCGCTCGACTGGTCCAGACACCTGAATATGTCTCTGCTAATGACCTCAAAGAGGCTTTGAACCACCTTTTCACTCCAGATCTTCTGGACCCGGCACAAATTGGTGCATTTCTCGTTGCCTTACATATCCACAGGGTGGAGCGTCGACCAGAATCTCTGTCAGCTGCGGCTGCAGTTCTTCGTGAACGTGCCCTCAAATCCGCTATTGGGGATCTTGACAAGGATTTCACCGTTGACATTGTTGGAACTGGGGGAGATGGATTCAATCTCTTCAACGTTAGTACTGCTGCTGGGATCGCTGCTGCTGGCGCTGGAGCTCGTGTAATCAAGGTCTGCTGTCATGCTTTCATTTCAACTGCAAGTGCTGATATCAAACACAGCATGGGAGCCGAGCTTCAACGTCGTCTTCAGGCTCAGCTGATCTTCTTCAGGCGCTCGATTGCCTGTTTACTCCCCCATCACCTGGTACGGCTCTCCCGATCAGGCGTATTCCCTTCACCTTCATTCTCGCACCTCATTATCACCGCTCATTGGCAGCGATTGTACCATACCGAAAAGCACTACCATGCCGCACTATTTTTAACGTCTTGGGTCCTCTCATCAATCCCGCCAGCCCTCGTGGAATGGTCCTTGGAGTCGTTGAAAGAGAGCTCGGCTATACTTTTGCACAATCGCTTCATGAAGGTGGCGTGGAACGCGCTCTTGTCGTCTGTGGTTATGAGAAGATAGATGAGATTAGCTGTGCTGGTCCTACATGGACTTGGGACCTAAATCATGGTCGAATAACAGAACGTACAGTCACACCTGAAGACTTTGGATTGAGTCGGCATAGCTTGAGCAGTGTCATGGGTGGAAGTCCGGAAGAAAACGCGGAAACGTTCAAACGTATGGTCTCTTCGGGAGACAATGTCCCAGAAGATCTCATTCCGGTGTTGGAGTTTGTACTGATGAACGCCTCTGCGCTTCTGGTGGTTGCTGGAATTGCTAAAGATTACAAGGAAGGAACCGAACTTGCACGTGAAAGCATTTTTTCTGGGAAAGCTTGGAAAGCCTTGGAAACCTTCAGAGATGAAGGAACAAGATTTGCAAGTAAGGTCAACCTTTTTCGCATTAATACCTACTTATAACGCTCCTGACAGCTCAAAATCAGTGATACCCGATTTATATGTGGAGCTAATTAATAAAAATCTGATTGTGTACCATTTATTGATATTTATCACAGTCTGGTAGATATCCCATTCGACTTCCAGCGTCCTTATTTTCTCTATCCCTGTTTCTGAGTCCTCGGTTGGATCAATTTATCCTTATCTCAGATTAGTGATTGAGCCATAATCTTTACACTTCTCAATTACTCTGTAGTTTGCCAGTGCTCGATGAAGGCTTCAACTGAGTTCCTAGGTCAGTGACATGAAATGACTCTTCGTAAATGTTGGTAAGCTTGTCAATGGGTACGATGTGAGCTCATATCTATCCATATGGATCCCAGGATCATGACATAAGACTGTTAGCATCGCTCCAAAGCGTACATGATCTTCCATCTGCCAAGCGAAGGACCTCAAAGACCCCATAACATAAGCTACAACGCAGCTGCAGAGCCCGCTAACACCATACGGCTGATTGTGAGGCCATTCTGTCCCTTGGCAGGTGGTAGTGACGCACATTTGTCCAAATAAACTTAAAAGAGATTTTATTCAAGTCCTCCAGATATATCCAGATATATCCAGCAAGAGTCGTTTCCCTCGACACTGTCCCAATATACACCAATATAAACAATCTACACAACCTTTAACAACAGCGCCAAGCACTCACTTTCTGAATCCCTGATATTTCTGAATTAGGTTGGTGAGTAATAGGACATTTTTAACTTATCCTTTGACTTTCGCGACGGTCATCAGCATTCCTGGACTATATGCTAGATTACAGATGAATTTGAAGGCTTTCAGTATGCATGTCCAATTCAGTTGCCCAAAAATGACGACATGACAGTCCCAATCATAATTAACAGAAGCCTCATATTGGGCTTTAGTTCTTGTATATCTGGATGGTGCTGAGACACGGGTTGAAGAACCACTGCAACATAAAGGAACGTGCTGCCCTAGTCATAGAAGTAAAAGAGTTCTATTCGGTTGCGCGCAGACAAAAAAATCTGATCAAGCCCAAACATCTGATATTCTCAATCCAGTAATAATGGATCACAGCTTTGATGAAACTTGATCTTAGCAGAGACTGGTGAGCCATTTCAGCATCTCGACTTTTACAATGGGTGATGGAAAAATATGATAACTGAAGGAACTCGGCTGTGGCTTACATTATTCTCTATAATTTGCCATTCAATTGACAGTTAGTAACAGACAGGTTTCACAGTCTGAAGCTTTAGAGAATGCTATTCAAGATCTCGGTTCAATCTCAATAACTGATTACTGGGCGGTGTAATGCTGATGACTATTGCCTTTGAGAAGCGAGATGTCTGATAAATCACATCTTTGATATGCAGTGAAGCCTCCACTGCTTTTCTTACCTCCTTGAAGCATCTACATTCAATTCAGATAACATCCCTGCCACACCAGGCTTTAGCTTTACAGTGAGCCTTCTGGTTTTCTCGCTGGTGAATGTCTGCACTGTATGTGTTGCAGCAGGTGCAGTGATAGAGAAGGAGACAGTGACGGCAAGAATACTTAGGAGCAATATGAAATGCATGGTCTGGAAATAACGGTCAATTCTCAACTGCCTTGGAGGTTTTGGAAGTAAGGACCGTCCAGTCTGAGCACATGTACTATGGTATTTTCAAAGTTGGTTGACAGTAAAGAAAATATCAACAAGGAGTAACATATCCCTTCTGCAAAACAACGTGGCAGAGATTAAGATAACGATATATGAAGCATAGCGTCAACTTTGGAGTTATGACATTTATACCGGCTCAAAGCACCAAATCTTCATATAACACTACCTCACAGCTTGGAACCACCTTAAACAGAACTATCAGTCACTCAAATGAAATTATTTCTGTCCGAGAATGAAAAAAAGATATTTTGGAAGAGAATCGTCTATTTTATTGCATGTTGAAAAGTGGCAACACGGCTCCATGGCTTCAAAAATCTTGATCTTCCAAACAGGTCATATGAGATATGTATTGTAGCCATCATATTCTACCCTCATTACGGTGGGTTGCATGCTCCCGCGCAATATAACTTGACCTAAGTCTAGAATACTATGAGCACATTTTTTGATATGGCGACGTATAGATAAGGATACAGCTCCAGAAAGCACAAGCCGATGTTGTGCCGCAAGCAGTACCTAGTGATGCTTCCTGGCCTATGAACAAGAAGCACATCGTCGCCTTGAATACTAAAGAATCAACTTCTGCGTGTCTGCCTACAAGATGATGGATGACTCAATTCTATTTTTAATACCAACAATATGAAGGATCTGAGATCATTGCTGCATATTTGTTTACGGCTCGATGCATCTCGATAGACTCACGCTTCCCAACATTGTTAGATCCTTATTTCCCCTCTTATAAACGACTATTCATATGCACTTCCATCAAATTTGGCACCAGCTTGTCTAGTGATTTACTTTGATTCATGAACATTGTATTTTTGGCGAAGCCGAATAGGTACCGAAGTCATTGTGGCATAAAATTAACGAAGGTCATATTTTCAGGACAAGATTCAAGCAGATGTCTTGCTTTATTGATGGTATTACATTAAAACTGTTAGTAAGAATAGCCTTTGGAGGCAACTTAGGGGTCCTAGATTCAGAAGACAAGAAGCAAGAACTGTTGTTAGAGTTATTCCTGGATACAACAGATGCCATGCAACGGACTGTAGAACGCTCTCTTTGGATAGGAACATTTTCCAGTCATGACTCTGTTGCTCATTCAAGTTTCAAGTGATTCAAGGCTATTGCTTCCATCTGATATGATGGCTCAGAGGCCTTGAAACTCAATACAAACAGGCAAACCTTTATTTCTACCAATACTCAGCAACCCCATGATGGTGGTTTAAGAGAGAAGAGTCCATTAATGGAAATTCGTTCTTGAGAGAATATTGAGTGCTACAGTAAAAATAAGTTGGTTTTCATCTCCTGATGATCAAATATTTCATTTTTGTATTTTCAGGAATGGAGACAGCAAATGTGAAGCTTGTTGCACATTTGCAGCAAAATTTCACTGTCCCTTTTTTGTTCCTCCTCAACTCAACATATGATTATGATGGACTGGGTAATGCTAATTCACATAGCAATACTCAACTCTAAAAGACTATGTTGCAGAATGCTGTCCTGTCTGGGCATTTACAGCACTGTAAGGGGACCCTACCAATACCACCTCTGGAATGCCAGACCAACCTCCTGGAGCAACCCTGTGCCTAATTAAATATTACTATGTAATATTTAATTGTCTCTAGCTCGACTCAGCAACTCCTGACCCTGACTGATAGGACTGTAGGACCAGGGATAGATAGACTATAGCAGTATATATACTGTAGAGTACACCTCCAGAAGCCTTATCCTAACTCCTGGAGCCTACTCTGCTCCAGTTGCCCTTACATACACTCCCTACTATGCTTGTCACACCCTGTCACACCCTATCATATTGTAATGATATCATCAACAATTGACATTGTGGGGGTAGCAGCTGGGCTACCTGCATAGTATTGAGGAAAAAAGGGAAAGTCAACAGAGAGGGTGTGTTTTCTAATTATTTCTCTCTTTATTTCTCAATTATTAATTATAGTTTTAAATAACAACTGTAAGGGTAACTGGAGCAGACTCCAGGAGATTCCTCAGAGAATAGGATAAAGCTCCTGGAGGGTAATCTACACTATATATACAAGTCCCCCTAGTTATGGAATGTCTCAGTAGTCAGGGATAGGAATATAAGAGGGGGCAACTAATCAAATATGAGGTAATTGCTATTTAATTAGTTGCAAGGTCACTCCAGTGTACTACTACTAGTGTATAAGGGGACACCCTAAAGACATACTTAGTTATTAGGTAAGCTCAGTATCTATGGGCTAAGTATATCTTCTATATCATGTTCCCACTCTCTCCTATACTTCTCTTGTCTTGTATCATCATGGTAATGCCTGTTTAACTATAAGAACATTGTGGTATTATTGGTTAGTGTTCATGTAACTGCATACAGACCATCTGTCATAGTATATATAACAGTCTGTATGGGTAGATATATCTTTACTCAAATATCACTCTAGCTTCTAGGACCCTTACCTAGCTTTCTGGTATAACCTCTGGCTGTTATGAGATAGTTCCCAGAAAGGAAACTATTTCCTATGCATTCATTAACCTAGTGGAAAACATCCAGGAGTATAATGTAGGAAAGATATAAATAGCATGGAAAGAATCACATAAGATATGTATAGTTATTAGTAAGGGTCATATGATCACAAGAGACAGGCACACAGACCAACAGATATTTGTATAAGTAGTTAGTATAACCCAACAGGGAACTCTATTGAGTTCTTTCTGAACATCCATCTAGGGTGAACCTCAAGCTTTATGACTTAGCATTAACACTGTGTCATAAACTTCATTTAGACCATAACTCTGGGAATACTTGACCAATTTCAATGATCTAAATGACCACCAAAATCCCTTAAGAAGACCTTTCAAATGGCCATCATAAAGCTCTCTTCAATGCTCCTCTTTTGGCCATAAATAGAACCTGAGGAGATAAGATCTCATGGAGATACAAGGTCCTCAATATTTGCACATAACACTAATCTTTATCCATAGATTATCATCTGTCCTTGAATAGAACAAAGAACTGCCCTAAGATGGTTAGGTTATCTTTATTTCAAGAAAAATAGCACTTCTATATGTAGAACAATAGGTAGTGATCATGTGGTAGGCTGTTCTTGTGCACAGACCATCACAATCATGTATTTAAGGACTATATGTCTGAGGATAAACCTCAGACTTAACAACATCTTTTGCTACTGTCTAAACTTCACTTTTTTGAGCCTTTTGATTATTAAATCATCAACTCACAAATCAGTAAGTGGCCATTTGTGATATCTCTGCCAAGCTATCACACAGAAGACTTGGACCCTACCAAGTAGAATGACAAGTAGGACCTATAGTCTACAGACTCAAACTGCCCCCAGCAATGAAAAAACTCCATCTCGTGTTTAATGTAGTAAAGCTCTCTACTGCTCCAACTGACCTGATCCCAGGCAGAAGACTGGAGCCTCCACCACTGTCTATCATTGTAGATGGAGAGAAAGAATAGAAGGTAGAAGAGATTTTGGACAGTTGCTGGCACCAGAGGAGGTTTTAGTTTTTGGTCAAGTAGAAGGGATACAGCTGGGAGCACAACTTTTGGAAGTCCATCTCCAACATCTCAGCACCTAACTTCATAGCAGACTTCTATTGTAAGTACCCAGCTGCCCCAAGATACATCCACCAGATAGATTTCAATGCTATCTTCAGACCTAGACCCATTGCTTTGAGACACAGCAACCTTGGAGGGAAGGTGAATATAAGAGGACTATACCAAAGTCCACTCCTGACACACTAGTGGTAGTGCACTGGAGTAACCCTGCAACTAATTAAATGCCAATCACCTCATATTTAATTAGTTGCCCACTCCTGCATTCCTATTCCTGATGGCTGAGACATTCCATAGTCAAGAGGACTTGTATATATAGTATAGATTACCCTCCAGGAGCTTCATCCTATTTTCTAAGGTTTCTCCTGGAGGTGAGTTGTAATGCATTCTGGAGTTTATTTATATACTGAGGTTTCTCCTGGAGTCACTCCACTTCAGTCACCCTTACAGTTTAGATATCTAGCCCATAATTGCAGGAACAAAAATAAGAAAGAGATGGTTTCCCAGAATAAATTTGAAGTAATAGCAAGTAGGATGATGCAGTGTGGGGTTAGAGAAGAAGTAAAAGTAAGGAGACAGTATAAGAGGAACACTCAGAGGCAGTCACTCAATAAGCTAGGAAAAGGTCCTGGAAGCTAGTGTGATATTTGAGTAAAGATAGATCTATCTATACAAGCTGTTATATATACTACAACAGGTGGTCTGTGCACAGTCACATGAACACTAACCAATAATACCACAATGTCCTTATATAGTTAAATAGACATCACCATGACAATACAAGATAGGAGAAGCACAGGAGAGAGTGGGAATGCAATATAGAAGATATACTTAGCCCATAGATACTGAGCTTACCTAATAACTAAGTGTATCCCTAGGATGTCCCCTTACAGACAGGAGACAGTAGAGAAAGAAGTATAATATTTCAGATGTTGGAGAATAGAACACTACAAGTGGAAGTGTCCAAATATTAAGGTTGAAAAGAAAAGGAGAAAAAGTGAGGAAGTGTGTTAGTGTAAAGTCATGAAGACTTAGAGCTCAACTGAGGTGATTGTTCAGGAAGAACTCAATAGAGTTCTTTGCTAGATTATTCTGCTACTTATACAGATGTCTGTTGGTCTGTGTGCCTATCTCCCACAATAACATGACCCTGACTAATAACTGTACATATCTTATATAAGTCTTCCCATGCTATTTATATCCCTCTGGCATTGTAATCCTAGATGTTATCTACTAAGTTGAGGAATATACTGGAAATAGTTTCCTTTCTAGGAACCATCTCATAACAAAGTGGCACATGCAGTTTGTCCACAAAAGACACAGCAAGAGAGGAGGCCAGCACACTCCTTATGGAGAAAAGTGCAGGAGTATTGCAGTATGTAGGATATGTCCCTGAGAGGTGCAGCTCTAGAAGAGCAAGGATAAATGATAAGATGGGAGGTTATGATATTTGTGGAGTATGGAGGGTGTGAGTACAAAGGCACCAAAACACAAGAAAACCAGGGACAGGGGTTTGTTTCTGGAGAACAGCTGAAGAATATTTAATGTAGTCACTGTCTCAAAGCATGGAGATGGAGAGAAAATTTAGCAAGAGAAAAAGAAGCAGTTGGGGTAAAGTGTATTTGATATGAATAAAAGGACATGGTGGCAGGAATGTCAGAAGAGAATAGAAAGAGAATTGTATGCCCAGAATATAGAACAGAAAAGAAGCAGCCATAGTAGGACTGGAAAGTGGTGGCATGCCCTATACAGGAAGAGGCACAGCAAGGTGGCATGTGAATAGAAGTTCTGAAAAGCTTAGTAAAAGAGAAGAGCAAGCAAAGAAATGTCAGGAGGATGTTCAAAATACTAAGAGAAGTGTGGTTGAATATAGAGATAGAGAAAGTAAATATGCATAAAGATGTAACAGTGAAAGCACTCTTGGATAGTGGTGCAATGGGGATGTTCATGGACAGAAAGATGGTAGCAAAACATGGGTTTAAGCTGCAGAAGCTAGATAGACCAGTAGTAGTTAGAAATATAGATGGGACAAACAACAGTAGATGGGCTATTACATACCAAGTGGAAGTAAATGTGTATTATAAAAGCCATATGGAAAGGATGAGAATAGATATGTGTGATTTAGAAAAGACAAACATTATATTGGGAATACCATAGTTGCAAGCACACAATCTAGAAATTAACTGGGAAGCAGGAGAAGTCAAGATAATGAAATGCCCACTGCTATGTGGAAAAAATACAAAGTTGAAAAAAGGGCAGAAGACAAAGAAAGAAAAAAGAGTAGTAATATTAGAAAAGGAAAAGATAGTAAGATAGGTGATAGATGATAAGAAAGATTGGAGAAGAGGGAAAGAAGTTGAAACAGACCATAGAAAATTGAGGAGATGGTTCCAAAGAAATTCCTAAAGTGGAGGAAGGTATTTGAGAAGGTAGAATTAGAGAGGATGCCAACAAGAAAAATTTGGGATCATGCTATAGATCTCAAGAAGATGTTTAAACCACAAAAAGAAAGAATTTATCCTTTGTCCAAAGATGAAAGGGAAAAAGTTCAGAGCTTCATAAACAATCAGCTAAGAAAGGGATACATTAGACCATCAAAATCCCCTCAGACATCACCAGTATTCTTTGTAGGCAAGAAGGATAGAAGTAAGAAGATGGTGATGGACTACTATAGTCTAAATAATCAAATGGTAAAGAACAACTACCCACTTCTATTAATTACAGATTTAATAGATAATATGGGGAGTAAAAGAGTATTCACTACAATGGACTTGTGGTGGGGTTTCAACAATATGAGAATAAAAGAAGATAATGAGTGGAAGGGAGTATTTACAATACATGTGAGGTCCTTTGAACCAACAGTTATGTTTTTTGGGATGACAAATTTACCAGCTATGTTCCAGGCAATGATAAACAAAATCCTAAGAGATATAATCAATGGAGAAAAAGTGGCAGCCTTTGTAGACAATATATTGGTATCACAAATAGCCACTTACTGATTTGTGATTGGTTGATTTGATGATAAAAGTGCTCAAAAAGCAAAGTTAGACAAGTAGCAAAAGATGTTGTTAAGTCTGAGGTTTATCCTCAGACATATAGTCCTTAAATACATGATTGTGGTAGTCTGTGTACCAGAACAGTCTACTACATGATCACTACCTATTGTTCTACATATAGGAGTGCTATTGTTCTTGAAATAAAGATAACCTAACCATCTTAGGGCAGTTCTTTGTTCTATTCAAGGACAGATGATAATCTATGGGTAAAGATCAGTATTATGTACAAATATTGAGGACCTTGTATCTCCATGAGATCTTATCTTCTCAGGTTTTATTTATGGCCAAAAGAGGCACATTGAAGAGAGCTTTACAATGGTCATTGAAGCAAACAATTATGTCAAGCAGTTCCTGAGATATTAGTGATTTAGTGTCTGGTGGCTTGGTGATTACCAACTGATCTGCTGATAACTCAGTGAATACCAATTGCTTTGAGATGTTTTTTGGTACTATTTGAAAAATCTTCTTAAGGGCTTTTGGTAGCCATTTAGATCATTGAAATTGGTCAAGTATTCCCAGAGTTATGGTCCAAATGAAGTTTGTGACACATGACAAGGAAATATTGGTGATAGTTAGATGCTTGGAGGCATGGAGACACTTCTTGGAAGGAACAACAACTAAGTTTGAGATTTGGACAGATCATAAGAATCTTGAATACTTTATAAAGGCACAGAAATTGAATAGAAGACAAGTGAGATGGGCATTGTACCTATCAAGATTTGATTTTACACTAAAGCATGTTCCAGGGAGTAAAATCAGAAAGGTGGATAGCTTGAGTAGGAGGCCAGACTGGGAAGTAGGAGTGGAAAGGGACAATGAGGATAAGATGTTAATAAAGTCTGAATGGCTAGAAGTTAGGAAAACAAAAAAGGTAGAAGTAATTGTGGAAGAGATAGATCTACTGGAGAAAGTAAGGAAGTCAAAAGTAAAAGACAATGAGGTAGTCAAAGTAGTGGATGAAATGAAATAAGCAGGGGTAAAGATGCTAAGAGATGAGGAGTAGAGGGAAGTAGACAGCATAATGTATAAGGAGAAAAAAGTATATGTGCCTAAAGACAATATATTAAGAGCAGAAATAATTAGGCTGTATCATGATACACTAGTAGGAGAATATGGAGGACAGTGGAAGACAGTGGAGTTGGTCACTCAAAACTTCTGGTGGCCAGGAGTAACTAAAGAGGTAAAACAATATATAGAGAGATGTGATTCTTGCCAGAGAAACAAAAACTACATAGAACAGCCAGCAGACAAATTAATGCCCAATTTGATATCTGAGAAACCTTGGACATATATATTGGCAGATTTCATTACCAAACTGCCATTAGCACAGGGATATGACTCAATCTTAGTAGTGGTGGATAAATTAACAAAAATGGTCCATTTTATCCCTACTACAGAGAAAACATTAGCAGAAGGGCTAGCTAGGTTGTTTAGAGATAACATATGGAAGTTGCATGGGTTGCCTGAAAGTATTATCTCAGATAGGGGACCCCAGTTTGTGGTAGGACTAATGAGAAAGTTGAATAGGATGTTGGGGATTGAAAACAAGATATTGACAGTGTTCTACCCTCAGACAGATGAACAAACAGAAAGGGTTAATCAGGAGTTGGAACAGTACTTAAGGATGTTTATCAACCATAGGCAGGAGCAGTGGCCAGACTGGTTAGGAACAGCAGAGTTTGCATACAACAATAAAGCACACTCAAGTACAAAGATATCACCCTTCAAGGCAAACTATAGGTGAGATTCTAGGATGGGGTTCAAAGTAAGAAGGAAGGAGAGATATGAAGGAGCAGAGAAATTTGTAATAAAGATAAAAGAGGTTCAGGAGGAAGCTAAGGTAGCACTAGGGAAGGCACAGGAAGAGATGAAGAAATATGTAGATAAGAAAAGAGAAGAAGTTGATAAGTATAAAGTAGGGGACTTGGTGATACTCAGCACCAAAGATCTAAAATACCAAATGGTTGATAGAAGGACAGAAAAGTTGACAGAAAGGTTTGTAGACCCCTATAAAGTGAAGAAAATCGTATCAGCAAATACAGTTGAATTGGAGTTACCTAGCACAATCAGGATACACCCAGTAGTAAATGTCAGTAGGATACATAGATACATAGGGCAAGTAGAGGAGCAGAGGAAGAAGCAACCAGCCCCAGTCATAACTGAGGGAGAAAAGGAATAGGAGGTTGAGAGAATATTGAATAAGCAATGGATTAGAGGAAAGGATAAGTATCTAGTATGATGGAAGGGATTTACAGCAGAGTCAGACACTTGGGAAGGGATAGAAAACTTGGAGAACACAAAGGGAGCAGTCAAAGAATTTGAAAAGGAGTACCAGTGAGACATGGAAGACATTAGGAGACAAGAAAGAGAAGAAGGAACCTTCAGGAGTGGAGAATTACCAGGAAAGTTTACAGTGAGAAAATTATTTGGGTGGTCAGATAAGAAGTATAATGAGGAATACTGGGCAAGATTAGAAAGAAATTGGAGGAGATGGAAAGGAGGAAGAGCAAGAGAGCAAAGAACAATAAAAACAATAAAGGAAGAAGAGGAGGAAATTGAGCAGGAAAAATTGGGAATCAAAGAATAGACAGAACAAGATGACAATGAAATGGGGAACATTTGTGACCCCTACTATGAGTTGTAAAATCCTTGGGACAAGGAACCTTGAGAGGGGAGTGGTGTTATGACTCAGCCAAATGGCTAAGTCATTATTTATATCTCTTTTCTTTTTCTTTTCTTTTAATTAGGAAATCAATGGACATGTAAGAGGGAATGACTCAAAAGAGATGTACAGGACTTTATAAATAGAAGTAAATACAAGAATGTATATAAGTAGTATACAACAATCAAATGGGAACTCTATTGAGTTCTCCTTGTCAACTTAGACTAGGGGTGGATCTAAGTTATCATAGTCTAAGGTCTTACAAGAATGTAGTGACTTAGCCTGAGATAACTTAATCACACTCCAAGTCCAAGTTGACAAGGAGAACTTAATAGAGTCTCCATTAGATTCTGTATACTACTTATACAACTACTACATAGTCTGTACACTACTTTCCCACACTTATCATGTAACATCATTATGTGATATGACCCTGTGACATCCTGACATGTGACTGTGATATGTAACATTTGTCATATAACACTTTCCCACACTCCTTGTGTAGTAAGTCCAAATGAGAAGAGAAAAGAAATATAAATAATGATTTAGCCATTTTGCCAAGTTATGACACAAAATAGTTGGAAGTATGAAAAACAAAGGGAGTGGAGGTAATCATAGAAGAAGTAGACTTATTAGAGAAAATAAGGCAGTCAAGGGTAAAAGATAATGAAGTGGTCAAAGCTGTAGAAGAGATGAAACAAGCAGGGGTAAAAATGCTAAAAGATAAAGAATGGAGAAAAATCAATGGCATAATGTACAAGGAGAGGAAGGTATATGTATCTAAAGATAAGAAGTTAAGAGCAGAGATTATTAGGTTACATTACAATACACTAGTAGAAGGACATGGGGGCAGTAGAAAACAGTAGAATTGGTCATGAGAAACTTTTGGTAGCCAGGAGTAACAAAGGAGATGAAGTAATATATAGAAGGGTACAGTTCTTGTTGAAGGAATAAAAACCACATAGAACAACCAGCAGGCAAATTGATGCCCAATCCAATACTAGAAAAGCCCTAGAGTTATATATCAGTAGACTTCATTACAAAGCTACTATTGGCACAGGGATACAACTCAATCTTAGTGGTAGTAGACAGATTAACAAAAATGATTCATTTTATTTCTACTATAGAGAAAACATCAGCAGAAGGGCTAGCTAGGCTGTTTAGAGATAATATGTGGAAACTATATAGGTTACCTGAAAGTATCATTTTGGATAGAGGACCCCAATTTGCAGCAGGATTGATGAAGGAGTTGAATGGGATATTGGAGATTAAGAATAAGATGTCAATGGTATTCCACTCTCAGACAAATAGACAAATAGAGAGGGTCAACCAAGAACTTGAGCAGTACTTGAGGATGTTCATAGACTACAGACAAGAGCAGTGGCTGGATTGGTTGGGAATGGCTGAGTTCACCTAAAACAATAAGGTATATTTGAGTATGAAGACATCGCTCTTTAAGACAAACTATGGGCAAGATCATAGAATGGAATTTGAAGTAAGGAGAAAAGGAAAATATGAAGGGGTGGAGAAGTTTGTGATTAAAATAAAGGAGGTACAGAAAGAAGCAAAAGCAGCACTGGGAAAGGCATAGAAGAAAATGAAGAAGCATGTAGACAAGAAGAGAAAAGAAGTTGATGAATATAAAGTAGAGGACTTAGTAATACTCAGCACTAAGGACTTGAAATACCAAATGATTGGAAAGAGGACAGAGAAGTTGACAGAAAGGTTTGTAGGCCCCTATAAAGTAAAGAAAATTGTATTGACAAATGTAGTTGAATTGGAGTTACCCAGTACAGTAAGAATACATCCAGTAGTAAATGTTAGCAGAGTAAGTAGATACATAGAGTAAGTAGAAGGACAAAGGAAGGAGCAACCAGCTCCAGTTATAATCCAAGGAGAAGAGAAATAGGAGATTGAGAGAATCCTGAACAAGTGATGAACAAGAGAAAAGGACAATGTTATAAGCTGCCTTAGCCATAATAACTTTTATTTCTTTAAACCTTTATCTTTTACTTTACTTTACTTTTAATTAGATAATAGGGGAGTCACATGATCAGGATCACATGACCTGTCACATTCATCACAAAATCAGTTACAAGATCAATTATGTTACACAGGTCACATATCAAGGAACATTCTAGTAGATTCCATTAGATCATTAGTAGGTTAGGGTTAGTAGTACAGACCATGTGTAAAAGGTATAAGTAGTAGCCCAAATCTAAGGGAAACTCTGTCAAGTTCTCTTTGTTTATCCCAAATAAAAGACAACTCAGTCCCAGGGTTAGCTCAATCCAACAGTCACATTACAGATAAGTATTTGGTACAGTAGAAAGGGTTCACAGCAGAATCTGATACTTGGAAAGGGAAGGAAAATCTGGGGAATGCAAAAGAAGTAGTTGAAGAATTTGAGAAAGAATATTGACAAGATATGGAAGATGTCAGAAGGCAGGAAAAAAAAGAGAGAATATTTAGAAGAGGAGAACTACCAGGAAGATTTACAGCAAGAAAGCTATTTGGTTGGTTGGAAAAAAGGTATAATGAGGAATACTGGGCAAGGTTAGAAAGGAATTGGAGACAATGGAAAGGAGGAAGAGCAAAGGGATAAAGAACAATAGAAATAATAAAAGAAAAGGAAAAAGAAATTGAGCAAGAAAATTCATGACTTAGGGAATGGATAGAAGAAGACAATGATGAGATGGGGAATATCTATGACCTCTACTATAAGATGTAAGAATCCTTGGGACAAGGAATCTTGAGAGGGAGGTGGTGTCATAACATGGCCAAAATGGCTAAGTCATTATTTATATTTCTTTTCTTTTTTTTTCTTTTCACATTTGGACTTACTACACAAGGAAGGAGTGTGGGAAAGTATCACATGATATTTTACATGTCACATGTCAGGGTGATGTCACATGATGAGTCACATGATGAGTATAGGAAAGTAGTGTACAGACCATGTAGTAGTTGTATAAGTACTGTACAGAAATTGAACAAGAACTCTATTGAGTTCTCCTTGTCAACTCAGACCAGGAGTGTGGTTAAGTCATCTCAGGCTAAGTTGCTACATCATGCTATTCCAGGCTGTATTGCAATTGCTTTTTTCAAGAAAATCCTCCACTCATGATCATCCTCCAATAGTCCTCTTGCCATACATGCCTCCTTGAATATGACAAATACTTGGCCATTCCAGGTTCTTAAATGCTTCCAACTTACTTTCTTTAATTATTATTAAGATAGAATAGCATTAGAATACATTAGAATTAGAATACTTATTTTGATTGATCAATGAAAATAGATAGGCAATAAGGTGGGGGGTATACTTATTGAACCTATTGACCTTATTGACCTGTATAGAACCTGATT
>Ga0153973_100077_pt1:0-15000 | contig 16730 bp, 7 predicted proteins | sample TSGA057MetaG_FD_104700 | JGI IMG/M metagenome (GOLD analysis project Ga0153973, IMG submission 104700) | Attine ant fungus gardens microbial communities from Georgia, USA - TSGA057 MetaG | ecosystem: Host-associated > Fungi > Mycelium > Unclassified | place: USA: Georgia, Yuchi Wildlife... | reverse complement strand
CTCCAATAAAAAGACATCAATCAATTTATCTCTCCCTTATATGATATGACTATGAAAAAGGTCATATAACTAGCAAAAACAAAATTTTATTTCCAAACTAACAACTAAAAAAAGGCTCTTTATTTCCCTTTTCTTTCTCTTTTTGGCACGAAAGGGGTCGTATTAGTACAATTATTGGTAGCATTAGAGTAAGTATTCCAAGTCTGCTTTTTCGATTATTCTAGATACCTGGAAATCTTTATATATACCTGGAATAGAGTAATCTATTTATATAGTCTATTTTTGTTGTTTGTATTTGTAACTAATTGAAGTGAAATAGAAGAGCGATCCCATGATACTTGATCAGATGATTGTACATGAAAAAATCTAAGGTAAGTTATAGAAAAAAGAACGGAACCAAATAAAGATAAAGAAATTTGTGATTTGGTCCCGAATCGATTCGGTACGCATAAAAAAACCTCCTATGTTATACTATTCCTTTTTTGATTTTGACGAGGAATTTATTTGGTAACTGAGGTATTGTTATTCATGATATGGATCCGATTTAAAATGAAAAACATTAATTTTTAGGTAATTGATTCAAAAGGGTTATCATTATCATCTCTAGGGGATTAAATCCCGAGTTATTGTAAACTAAAAAAGCTTAGATTATGGAAGTAAATATTCTTGCATTTATTGCTACTGCGCTATTCATTCTAGTTCCTACGGCCTTTCTCCTTATAATTTACGTAAAAACCGTCAGCGCCAATAATTAATTTGAATTAAGCTTCACTTATAAGTTCTTATCAAAAATTAATGAAAGGGATTCCAATTTTCGCGTCTTACAAATAAAGGAAATAGTCGAATTATGATCGGGGTAGTATTCTAATAGATAGACCATATCATATGGTCTATCTATTAGAATTAGTAGAATGTAGAATGTGTAAAGTTCTACTTTAGAATATACAAGAATATACAAAAATTTTTTAAATTATCAATCTAAAGCATAAGTGTGTAATATGGGACTCGCCTGAGAAAAGATTCTCTTATGTATAATATCTCGCTCGACAACCGGGATGTCTCTGTGTATACCGCTTGGAATAGTCATAGAAAGGGCATAGATTTTTGAAATTTTAAATTAAAGAGGGAATAATTTCCTCAGTACTCATCTATAACTCCGGTAACAACCCGTTGATTGAAATAGAACATCTCGCAAGACTTTTTCTTTTTATTCTTTTTTTTTATTTAAAACGCGGTCCAGAACGATCTAGAAACCAATTAATACAGTTTTTTTAATTAGTAATACTCCTAGAGTCCACTTCTTCCCCACACTACAAGTGAAAGGGAAAATGTAAAGACTACCATTAAAGCAGCCCAAGCGAGACTTACTATATCCATGTGAATTATGTCCCCTTATCTCTATAAACTATAAATAGGATCTCTATAAATATATAAATATGAAGGAATTGTTCTATTCCTCAATACTAATAGTATAGTGGAATCAATGGTGCAGAGTCAAAAAAAGGAGGAGATAGGAACACTATTGATATACCAATCTAATAAACCAACTCATTTAATTTAATAAATAATAAATAAAATTCCTAGATGATTTTGAAACATGAAATTGAAATATTAAATAAAGGTAAAGACGAATCGGAAGCAAAATACGTCATAACATCGTTCGGAAATGTTACTAATAGAAAAATATAGGAAAAAAGTCTTTTTTGATTGTTGATGCTCATAAGTAAAAAGCCTAAAAAGTAAATCAATATTTCATTTTCTATTTGATCGAATGCGTAACCCGTTTCAACGATCTCTGTAAAGACGAATCAAACAAATATCAACAGCCCCTTTTCTATGCTTCTGATGCGAACCAATTTGCTGAGTTATATCAGCCCGAGCATAAGTAGGTTTCATACCTTTTATTGATTTGATCAGGCGACACCCGGATTTGAACTGGGGAAAAAGGATTTGCAGTCCCCCGCCTTACCACTCGGCCATGCCGCCAAAACGATATAAAATTAGTGAAATATGTCCTGTATTACTGCACATACCTTTCTTGTATTTATTGTGTATTTAGTGTATGTGTACGCGGAGCGCATCGGGAGTTCCTTTTTTTTTATTCCTTTCTTTTCTAATTTATCTCTTTTTTGCCTAAAAGAAACTGCTCGGCTTTTTTTTCAATTGGATTTGTAAGCCCTTTTCGCGTATCTCAAAATAACCGAACTTTCCCAATTTCTAGTAAAAACCGATTGTAAGTTTTCGTTCGAAAAAGTCAAACAAAATGGAACCATTAACTATTGATTACTGACTGCGAATGCAGAAACAATTTGAATCTCAAAGTTTTTTCTTTTCTTAATGATATAAAAAATCGATACATTAATATTGAACTATTGAGTTAGAAATTAGAAAACCCTTCTCAATTTTAATTATACCACTAATTGTGAGTATATGTAAACCCCAGCCCTAGTACCGAAATGTATATTTGTTATTTATTTTATATATAATATATACAATAGCTCTCAGAATTATCAGAATTAAATAATATTTGTATTTTCTTTTAATATTATTTAATATTAATAGAACACAAACCCTCTTATTACATATTACTATTACAAAACAAATTAATAATACGAACATCAATAAAATCCAAATCGAAGCGAACAGCAATATCTCCATACGTGTTTAATAAAAAAACCGCTCTTCTATTTATACTCTTATCTTCTATTTAGATATTTAGACTCTTATATTTATAAGTATAGATTTATATTAGTATAGAAAACTTCACATATGTAATATCATAATAATAAGAATGATAGAAATTCAATCATTTTTTTTGTTGTTGATATTCTCTACAAAGTTCTAGAATTTAACCTTATTAAGATTAAGTTATAGAACTTTTTTAACAATTCCTTTCCATTTGTATCCGTTTAAAATTTCAATTTACGTAGAAAATACTTTTTTCCACTCATACGTATTTCATACATTCTATTCCAGATATGGAGTTGGGTAAAATTTCATGTGATTCAGTAAACAGAATATAAAATCCATCGTTGCTAGATCATTTCTAAAATTTGGTGAAGAATGAATCAAATCAATAGTGGGATTTTTTGATAAATGGGAAATTTAAAATGCTAGGGGATGGAAATGAGGGAATATCCACAATACCTGGATTGAATCAGATACAATTTGAAGGGTTTTGTAGGTTTATTGATCAGGGTTTGGCCGAAGAACTTTCTAAGTTTCCAAAAATCGAAGATACAGATCAAGAAATCGAATTTCAATTATTTGTGGAGACATACCAATTGATAGAACCCTTGCTAAACGAAAGGGATGCTGTATATGAATTACTCACGTATTCCTCTGAATTATATGTATCCGCGGGATTAATTTGGAAAACCGGCAGGGATATGCAAGAACAAACCATTTTTATTGGAAACATTCCTCTAATGAATTCCTTAGGAACTTTTATAGTAAATGGAATATATAGAATTTTGATCAATCAAATATTGCAAAGCCCTGGTATTTATTACCGGTCAGAATTGGACTATAACGGAATTTCATTGTATACCGGTACTATAATATCAGATTGGGGAGGAAGATCAGAATTAGAGATTGATATAAAAGCAAGGATATGGGCTCGTGTAAGTAGGAAACAAAAAATATCTATTCTAGTTCTATCATCAGCTATGGGTTCAAATCTAAGAGAAATTCTAGAGAATGTTTCGTATCCTGAAATTTTTTTATCTTTTCTGAATGATAAAGAGAGAAAAAAGATTGGGTCAAAAGAAAATGCCATTTTAGCATTTTATGAACAATTTGCTTGTGTAGGTGGAGATACGGTATTTTCTGAATCCTTATGTAAGGAATTACAAAAAAAATTCTTTCAACAAAGATGTGAATTAGGAAGAATTGGTCGACGAAATATAAACCGAAGGCTAAATCTTGATATACCCCAGAACAATACATTTTTGTTACCACGAGATATTTTGGAAGCTGCAGATCATTTGATTGGGCTGAAATTTGGAATGGGCACAGTTGACGATATGAATCATTTGAAAAATAAACGTATTCGTTCTGTAGCAGATCTTTTACAAGATCAATTTGGGTTAGCTATGGTTCGTTTAGAAAACGCAGTTCGCGGAACTATCGGCGGCGCAATTCGACATAAATTGATACCGACACCCCAAAATTTGGTAACTTCAACTGCATTAACAACTACTTTTGAGTCTTTTTTCGGTTTACACCCACTATCTCAAGTTTTGGATCGAACCAATCCATTGACACAAATAGTTCATGGGCGAAAGTTGAGCTATTTGGGTCCTGGGGGCTTAACAGGCCGAACTGCCAGTTTTCGGATACGAGATATCCATTCCAGTCACTATGGGCGTATTTGTCCAATTGATACATCTGAAGGAATCAATGTTGGGCTTATTGGATCCTTATCAATTCATGCGAAGATCGGTCGTTGGGGATCCCTAGAAAGCCCATTTTATGAAATTTCTGAGAGATCCACTGGGGTACGAATGCTTTTTTTATCGCCGGGTAGAGATGAATACTTTATGGTAGCAGCGGGAAATTCGTTGGCTTTGAATGGGGATCTTCAGGAAGAGCAGGTTGTTCCGGCTCGATACCGTCAAGACTTCTTGACTATTGCGTGGGAAAAGGTTCATCTTCGAAGTATTTTTCCCTTCCAATATTTTTCTATTGGAGCTTCCCTCATTCCTTTTATCGAACATAATGATGCGAATCGGGCTTTAATGAGTTCGAATATGCAACGTCAAGCAGTTCCACTTTCTAGGTCCGAGAAATGCATTGTTGGAACCGGGTTAGAACGACAAGCAGCTCGAGATTCCGGGGCTCTTTATATAGCCCAACGCGAGGGAAGGGTCGTTTATACCGATACGGACAAAATCATTTTATCGGGTAATGGGAGTACTCTAAGCATTTCATTAGATCGGTATCAACGCTCGAATAAAAATACTTGTATGCACCAAAAAGCACAAGCTCCGCGGGGTAAATGTATTAAAAAGGGACAAATTTTAGCTGACGGTGCTGCTACGGTTGGTGGAGAACTTTCTTTGGGAAAAAGTGTATTAGTAGCTTATATGCCGTGGGAGGGGTACAATTATGAAGATGCAGTACTCATTAGTGAACGTTTAGTATATGAAGATATTTATACTTCTTTTCACATACGGAAATATGAAATTCAGACCCATGTCACAAACCAAGGTCCTGAGAGGGTCACTAATGAAATACCCCATTTAGAAGCCCATTTACTCCGTAATTTAGACAAAAATGGAATTGTGATGTTGGGATCTTGGGTAGAGACGGGTGATATTTTGGTAGGTAAATTAACGCCTCAGGTGGTGAAAGAGTCGTCGTATGCTCCAGAAGATAGATTGTTACGAGCTATCCTTGGGATTCAGGTATCTACTTCAAAAGAAACGTGTCTAAAACTACCTATAGGCGGTAGGGGTCGGGTTATTGATGTCAGATGGATTCATAAGAAGGGGGGTTCTAGTTATAATCCAGAAACGATTCGTGTATATATTTCACAGAAACGTGACATTAAAGTCGGCGATAAGGTAGCTGGAAGACACGGAAATAAGGGTATTATTTCCAAAATTTTGCCCAGACAAGATATGCCTTATTTGGAAGATGGAAGGCCTGTTGATATGGTGTTTAACCCGCTAGGAGTACCTTCAAGGATGAATGTAGGACAGATTTTTGAATGTTCACTTGGGTTAGCCGGGAGCCTGCTAGACAGGCATTATCGAATAGCGCCCTTTGATGAACGATATGAACAAGAAGCTTCGAGAAAACTGGTGTTTTCTGAATTATATCAAGCTAGTAAGCAAACAGCGAATCCATGGGTATTTGAAGCTGAATATCCAGGAAAAAGCAGAATATTTGATGGAAGGGCGGGGAATCCTTTTGAACAGCCCGTTTTAATAGGAAAGCCCTATATCTTAAAATTAATTCATCAAGTTGATGATAAAATCCACGGCCGTTCAAGTGGACATTATGCACTTGTTACACAACAACCCCTTAGAGGAAGGGCAAAGCGGGGGGGGCAGCGGGTAGGAGAAATGGAGGTTTGGGCTCTCGAAGGGTTTGGTGTTGCTCATATTTTACAAGAAATGCTTACTTATAAATCGGATCATATTAGAGCTCGACAGGAAGTACTTGGTACTACTATCGTTGGAGAAACAATACCTAAACCCGAGGGTACTCCCGAATCCTTTCGGTTACTTGTTCGAGAACTACGATCTTTAGCTCTGGAACTGAATTATTTCCTTGTATCTGAGAAAAACTTCCAGATTCATAGGAAGGAAGCTTAATCGGAATGAATCAGCATTTCTCTTCTATGATCGATAGATATAAACATCAACAGCTCCAAATTGGATCAGTTTCACCTCAACAAATAAGTGCTTGGGCCACTAAAATACTTCCTAATGGAGAGATAGTTGGAGAGGTAACAAAACCCTATACTTTTCATTACAAAACTAATAAACCGGAAAAGGATGGATTATTTTGTGAAAGGATTTTTGGGCCTATTAAAAGTGGAATTTGTGCTTGTGGAAATTATCGCGTAATCGGAGAGGAAAAAGACGACCCAAAATTTTGTGAGAAATGCGGCGTCGAATTTATTGATTCTCGTATACGAAGGTATCAAATGGGCTACATCAAACTCGCATGCCCAGTAACCCATGTATGGTATTTAAAACGTCTTCCTAGTTATATTGCGAATCTTTTAGATAAATCCCTTAAAGAATTAGAAGGCCTAGTCTACTGCGATGTGTGATTTGATCGAAATACTGATTTTACAGATTATGAATGAGAAACTGTCATTCCAGTGAATCTAATTGGGATGCCCTGGATCTGACACGTCGCTTGGGGGAAGTAACATGAAGCTCAGAATTGGGGTATAGTAAATACTCCCAAATATAAAGGGATAGTTGATCTATGGTCGGTTTCATAACAAATAAAGAGAAATTCCTATTTCGAATTTCTATTTGTACCTCGTAAAAAAAGACTTTATGTTTTGTGGAATTCACTTTTTTCCTTTCTTTTGGAAAGAAAGTATGTTCAAGGAAGTAAATATGTCATGGTTGCAGGAGTCTATTCATCGCATATAGACTGCAGGGACATTGTGTGTGGCATAACCATCGAGTTTAAGTCGAGACCTAAAAGATCGAATGGAACAGTACATAGACAAGTCAATCTCTTATGAATGTGAAGGTAGTCCCTTAATTTTAGTAATTAAATTAAGGTATTCATCATTAGAAGGGTAATAGACTACTCAAGAATTTTACACTTCGTCGTTTAAATTTTAATTGAATATTGTTAAAAAAAAAAAACGGAATTAATGTTTATCTTTACTAGGAACTTGAGTAAGGAGTAGATCTTTTTGTTTGGGAGTTTTCTCGAGAGAACTCCTTTCTTTATTTAGTGTACCTACTTGAGCCGGATGAGGTGAAATTTTCACGTCCGATTTTTGGGGGGGGAGATCTTATAGTATCCTATCCCAATTTTTCTTTTGCTAGGCCCATAACTAAAAAACCCACTTTCTTACGATTACGAGGTTTATTCGAATATGAAATCCAATCTTGGAAATACAGCATACCACTTTTTTTTACTACCCAGGGCTTTTATACATTTCGAAATCGAGAAATGTCTACTGGTGCGATTGCTATCAGAGAACAATTAGCTGATCTAGATTTACGAATTATTCTAGAAAATTCGTTAGTAGAATGGAAAGAATTAGGGGAAGAAGGTCCCACAGGGAATGAATGGGAAGATCGAAAAGTTGGAAGAAGAAAGGATTTTTTGGTTCGACGTATGGAACTTACTAAGCATTTTATTCGAACAAATATAGACCCCGAGTGGATGGTTTTGTGTCTATTACCAGTTCTTCCTCCTGAATTGAGACCAATCATTCAGATAGATGGGGGGAAACTAATGAGTTCGGATATTAATGAACTCTATAGAAGAGTTATCTATCGGAACAACACTCTTACTGATCTATTAACAACAAATAGATCTACACCAGGAGAATTGGTAATGTGTCAGGAGAAATTAGTACAAGAAGCCGTCGATACGCTTCTTGATAATGGAATTCGACGCGGTCAACCAACGAAAGATGGTCATAATAAAGTTTACAAGTCATTTTCCGATGTAATTGAAGGTAAAGAAGGAAGATTTCGAGAAACTCTACTTGGCAAACGAGTCGATTATTCAGGACGTTCCGTTATTGTTGTCGGGCCTTCACTTTCATTACATCGATGTGGGTTGCCTCGAGAAATAGCAATAGAACTCTTCCAGACATTTGTAATTCGCGGTCTAATTGGACAACATCTTGCTTCGAACATAGGAGTTGCTAAGAATAAAATTCGGGAAAAAGAAACGATTGTATGGGAAATACTTCAGGAAGTTATGCAGGGGCATCCTGTATTGCTGAATAGAGCTCCCACTTTGCATAGATTAGGCATACAGGCATTCCAGCCCGTTTTAGTGGAAGGGCATGCTATTTGTTTACATCCATTAGTTTGTAAAGGATTCAATGCGGATTTTGATGGAGATCAAATGGCTGTTCATGTGCCTTTATCGTTGGAAGCCCAAGCGGAGGCGCGTTTGCTTATGTTTTCGCATCAGAATCTTTTGTCTCCGGCTATTGGGGATCCTATTTCCGTACCAACCCAAGATATGCTTATGGGACTCTATGTATTAACCAGCGGGAATCGTCGAGGTATTTGTGTAATTAAATATAATCCACGTAATCGCAGCAAGGATGAAACGAAAAGAAGTTCCAAAAATAATTATGAGTATACGAAAGAACCTTTTTTTTGTAATTCCTATGATGCAATTGGGGCTTACCGTCGGAAACGAATCCATTTAGATAGCCCTTTGTGGCTCCGGTGGCGGCTGGACCGACGTGTTATTACGTCAAGAGAAATTCCTGTCGAAATTCACTATGAATGTTTGGGGACTTTTTATGAGATTTATGGACACTATCTAATAGTACGAAGTATAAGAAAAAAAGAAATTATTTTTCTATACATTCGAACCACTGTTGGTCAGATTTTTCTTTATCGAAAAATTGAAGAAGCAATACAGGGGTTTTCTAGTGCCTGTTCATATGGTACTTAGGAATTCTGTGATACTGCGAAAGTGAGGTATCCCCGGTTAAGCTCGGATTAGAGTTCTAGAATTTATATGCTAATCAAGATCAAAAAAAGGAAGTTTTTGAATCACTGACCCTAACCCATTGTCGAATCCTACTCATCCCAATATGGAGGTACTTTATGGCAGAACGGGCCAATCTGGTCTTTCACAATAAAGCGATCGATGGAACTGCCATGAAACGACTTATTAGTCGATTAATAGATCACTTTGGAATGGGATATACATCACACATCCTGGATCAAGTCAAAACCCTGGGTTTTCAACAAGCTACTGCTACATCTATTTCATTAGGAATTGACGATCTTTTAACAATACCTTCAAAGGGATGCCTAGTGCAAGATGCGGAACAACAAAGTTTAATTTTTGAAAAACACCACCATTCTGGCAATGTACACGCAGTAGAAAAACTACGTCAATCTATTGAAATCTGGTATGCTACAAGTGAATATTTGCGACAGGAGATGAATCCAAATTTTAGGATGACTGACCCTTTTAATCCCGTTCATATAATGTCTTTTTCAGGTGCTAGAGGAAATGTATCTCAGGTACATCAATTAGTAGGTATGAGAGGATTAATGTCGGACCCCCAAGGACAAATGATTGATTTACCTATTCAAAGCAATTTACGGGAAGGACTCTCTTTAACAGAATATATCATCTCTTGCTACGGAGCCCGTAAGGGGGTTGTGGATACTGCTGTACGAACATCAGATGCCGGATATCTTACACGCAGGCTTGTTGAAGTAGTTCAACACATTGTTGTGCGACGAACCGACTGTGGGACCGCCGGGGGGATTTCTCTGAGTTCTCGAAATGGGATGATGCCCGAACGCTTTTTTATTCAAACATTAATTGGTCGTGTATTAGCAGATGATATATATATGGGTCCACGATGTATTGCCACCAGAAATCAAGACATTGGAATTGGTCTTGTCAATCGATTCATAACTTTTCGTGTCGAAACAATACCTATTCGAACGCCTTTTACTTGTAGGAGTACATCTTCGATCTGCCGATTTTGTTATGGTCAGAGTCCTACGCATGGAGACCTCGTTGAATTGGGAGAAGCTGTAGGTATTATTGCGGGTCAATCGATTGGCGAACCGGGTACTCAATTAACATTAAGAACGTTTCATACCGGAGGAGTATTCACAGGAGGTACTGCCGAACATGTGAGAACTCCTTATAATGGAAAAATCAAATTCAACAAGGATTTAGTTCATCCGACACGTACACGTCACGGACATCCTGCTTTTCTATGCTCTACGGATTTGTATGTAACTATTGAGAGTGAAGATATTAGCCATAATGTAAATATTCCATCAAAGAGTTTTCTTTTAATTAAAAACGATCAATATGTAGAATCAGAACAAGTGATTGCCGAGATTCGGGCGGGAACCTCTACTTTGAATTTTAAAGAGAAAGTTCGAAAACATATTTATTCTGACTCAGACGGCGAAATGCACTGGAGTACCGATGTGTATCATGCACCTGAATTTACATATGGTAATATCCATCTATTACCGAAAACAAGCCATTTATGGATATTATTAGGAGGTCCGTGTAGATCGAGTCTAGTCTCCCTTTCGCTTTACAAGGATCAAGATCAAATGAACGCGCATTCTCTTTCTGGCAAGCGAAGAGATCTTTCTTCCACCCTCTCAGGAACTAATGCCCCTACTAGTTACAAATTCTTTAGTTCCGATTTTTATGGTAAAAAAAAAGAGAGGGGTCGTAATTTTTTAGACTTTAATCGAATCATATGTACCGGTCATCGTAATCTCCTATATCCAGTCATTCTCCGGGAGAATTCGGATTTATTGTCAAAGAGGCGAAGAAATAGATTTCTTATGACACTTCAACCGATTCACGAATGCGAAAACGAATTAATATCCACTTTAGGTATCTCAATTGAAATTCCCTTAAATGGTATCTTCCGTAGAAATAGTATTCTTTCTTATTTTGATGATCCCCGATATCGAAGAAACAGCTCAGGAATTACTAAATATGGGACTATCGAAATGCAGTCAATCGTCAAAAAAGAAGATTTGATTGAGTATCGAGGGCTTAAGGAGTTTAAGTCAAAATCCCAAATGAAAGTAGATCGATTTTTTTTCATTCCAGAAGAAGTGCATATCTTACCCGGATCTTCCTCTATAATGGTACGTAACAATAGTATCATTGGGGTAGATACACAAATAACTTTAAATATAAGAAGCCGGGGGGGGGGGTTGGTTCGGGTCGATAGGAAAAAAAAAAGAATTGAACTAAAAATCTTTTCTGGAGATATCCATTTTCCTGGAGAGACCGATAAGATATCCCGACATAGTGGCGTTTTGATACCGATACCACCAGGAATAGGAAAAAGAAATTCGAAGAGATTAAAAAAACGAAAAAATTGGATCTATGTCCAACGGATTACACCTAGTAAAAGGGGGTATTTTGTTTTGGTTCGACCTGTCATCATATATGAACTAATGGACGGTCTAAATGTAGCAACACTTTTCCCTCCCGATCTATTGCAGGAAAGGGACAATGTCCGACTTCGGGTTGTAAATTATATCCTTTATGGAAATGGCAAACCAATTCGAGGAATTTCGTCTAGAGGAATTTTTGATACAAGTATTCAATTAGTCCGTACTTGTTTAGTATTAGATTGGGATAACGAAAAAAAAAAAAAAAGTTCTTTGAGCAAAGAAATCCGTGCATCTTTTATTGAAATAAGTACAAATGGTTTGATTCGACATTTCCTACGAATTGACTTGGCGAAATCCTTTATTACGGATATCGGAAAAAGGAATCGGCCCTTAGGTTCAGAATTGCTTTCTGATAATGTATCAGATTGCCCCAATATTAATCCGCTGTATTCCCCTTTTTGCGATTCTAAGGCAAGAATTAAACAATTCTTTAATCCAAGTCAAGGAACTATTCATACGTTGTTGAATAGAAATAAGGAATTCCAATCATTGATAATTTTGTTATCATCCAATTGTTCTCGAACGGATCCATTCGACGTTGTAAAATATCACAATAGAATAAAAGAATCAATTCAAAAAAATCCTCGAATTACAATTAGGAATTCGCTGGGCCCTTTAGGATCAGTCTATCCAATTGCAAATTGTTATTCCTTTTCTCATTTAATAACTCATAATTCTATTTTTGTAACTAACTATTTGCAACTTGCCAATTTAAAAGAGGCCTTTCAAGTAATTAAATATTATTCAATGGATGAAAATGGAAAAATTTATAATCCCGACCCATGCACAGGCAATAAGATTATTTTGAATCCATTCAATTTGAATTGGTATTTTTTCTGTCATAATTTTTGTTATTTTGAAGGGACATCCACAATAATAAGTCTTGGACAGTTTATTTGTTCAAATGTGTGTATAGCCAAAAATAGACCTCAACTAAAGTCGGGTCAAGTTATATTTGTTCAAGTCGACTCCGTAGTAATACGTTCAGCTAAGCCTTATTTGGCCACCCCAGGAGCAACTGTTCATGGGCATTATGGGGAAATCCGTTACGAAGGCGATGTATTAGTTACATTTATATATGAAAAATCGAGATCTGGTGATATAACGCAAGGTCTTCCAAAAGTAGAACAGGTATTAGAAGTTCGTTCGATTGAGTCAATATCGATGAATCTAGAAAAGAGGATTGAGGGTTGGAACAAATGTATAACAAAAATTCTTGGAATTCCTTGGGCATTCTTAATTGGTGCTAAGCTAACGATAGTTCAAAGTCGTATCTCTTTGGTTAACAAAATCCAAAAGGTTTATCGATCCCAGGGGGTGCAGATTCATAATAAACATATAGAAATTATTGTACGTCAAATAACATCAAAGGTATTGATTTCGGAAGACGGAATGTCTAATGTTTTTTCGCCTGGAGAACTAATTGGATTGTTGCGAGCGGAACGAATGGGGCGCGCTTTCGAAGAAGTGATATATTACCGAGCCGTCTTATTGGGAATAACAAAAGCATCTCTCAATACTCAAAGTTTCATATCTGAAGCGAGTTTTCAAGAAACTTCTCGAGTTTTAGCCAAAGCGGCTCTTCGGGGTCGTATCGATTGGTTGAAAGGTCTGAAAGAAAACGTTGTTTTGGGAGGAATGATACCGGTTGGGACTGGGGTCAAAGGATTAGTGCATCCTTCAAAACAACATAATAAGATTCCCTTGGAAACAAAAAAAAAGAATCTATTCAATAGGGATATGAGAGATATTTTATTTCACCAAAGAAAATTATTTGATTCTTTTATTTCAAAAAGTTTATTTGATACAAAAAATTTTATTTAATACATAATACATCAGAATAGTCTTTTATAGGATTTAGTAAGTCTTAAGAAAGTATTTTTTCCTTTGATTTTGATTACCTTATTTTAGTTGATTGAGTGTGGTCATTCGATTTAATAGAATAGAAAAGAATAATGATAATGGCTTGGGTCGTGTATCTACAAAGAATCTGCATTAGGGCCGAAGGTTCCATCGGAACAATTTTCTATTTTAGTTCAGGGTTTCGCGTCTCTTTTTTTCTTTTTTTCAAAAAAAGGGGGGGATAAAAATGACAAGACGGTATTGGAGCATCAATTTAGAAGAGATGATGGAAGCAGGGGTTCATTTTGGCCATGGTATTAGGAAATGGAATCCTAAGATGGCTCCCTATATCTCTGCAAAGCGTAAGGGTATTCATATTATAAATCTTACTAGAACTGCTCGTTTTTTATCAGAAGCTTGTGATTTGGTTTTTGAGGCAGCAAGTCGACGAAAACAATTCTTAATTGTTGGTACTAAAAAAAAAGCCGCCGATTTAGTAGCATGGGCTGCAATAAGGTCCCGATGCCATTATGTTAATACAAAATGGCTCGGCGGTATGTTAACGAATTGGTCCACTACAGAAACGAGACTTCAGAAGTTTAGGGACTTGAGAATGGAACAAAAAACAGGGATATTTAACCGCCTTCCAAAAAGGGATGCAGCTATGCTAAAAAGACAATTATCTCATTTGCAAAGATATCTCGGCGGGATTAAATATATGACACGGTTACCCGATGTTGTAATCATCGTTGATCAGCACGAAGAATATACGACGTTACGGGAGTGTATTACTTTAGGAATTCCAACAATTTGTTTAATCGATACAAATTGTGACCCCGATTTAGCAGATATTTCGATTCCCTCGAATGATGACGCTATAGCTTCAATCCGATTAATTCTTAACAAACTCGTGTTCGCGATTTGTGAGGGTCGTTCTAGCTATATAAGAAACTCTTGATTAATAATAAGATAAATAACTTAAACCACATAGATTTTTGATATTTATATAATATATAATCGGTTACTCTATTCCATAGTCCATTCCGAATTTCAAAAAAGAGATAAAAATAACTGGGTATGCTTATGTAATTAGTGAGTATTCAAAAAATATCCGATTTAAGTAGGCAAAGACATGGTTTAATGTTGAATAATTTTGTTTAAAGTTCGATTTTTCCGAGGTTAATATGAATGTTCTAACAAACACACTAAAAGGGTTATATGATGTATCTGGTGTGGAAGTAGGCCAACATTTCTATTGGAAAATAGGGGGTTTCCAAGTTCACGGCCAAGTCCTTATTACTTCTTGGGTTGTAATTGCTATCTTATTAGGTTCGGCTGCTTTAGCTGTTCGAAATCCACAAACCATTCCGACTGGGGGTCAAAATTTCTTTGAATACGTTCTTGAATTTATTCGCGATATCAGTAAAACTCAAATTGGAGAAGAATATGGCCCTTGGGTTCCTTTTATTGGAACTATGTTTCTATTTATTTTTGTTTCTAATTGGTCAGGAGC
>Ga0153973_100069_pt1 | contig 17601 bp, 11 predicted proteins | sample TSGA057MetaG_FD_104700 | JGI IMG/M metagenome (GOLD analysis project Ga0153973, IMG submission 104700) | Attine ant fungus gardens microbial communities from Georgia, USA - TSGA057 MetaG | ecosystem: Host-associated > Fungi > Mycelium > Unclassified | place: USA: Georgia, Yuchi Wildlife... | reverse complement strand
TTAACAATCAAAAGGCTCAAAAAAGCAATGTTTAGACAGTAGCAAAAGATGTTGTTAAGTCTGAGGTTTATTCTCAGACATACAGTCCTTAAATATATGATTGTGGTGGTCTGTGCACCAGGACAGTCTACCACATGATCACTACCTATTGTTCTACATAGGAGTGCTATTGTTCTTGAAATAGAAATAACCTAACTATCTTAGGGCAGTCCTTTGCTCTATTCAAGGACAGATGATAATCTATAGGTAAAGATCAATGTTATGGGCAAACATTGAGGACCTTGTATCTCCATGGGATCTTATTTCCTCTGGATCTATTTATAGCAGAAAGAAGTGCATTGAAGAGAGCTTCATGATGGTCATTGAAGCAAATGATTATGTTAAGCAGTTCCTGAGATATTGGCAATTTAGTGTCTGGTGACTTGGTGATCACTGACTGATCTGCTGATAACTTGGAGAATACTGATTTCTTTGAGACATTTTTGGTACCATTTGAAAGGTCTTCATAAGGGCTTTTGGTGGCCATTTAGATTGTTGAAATCAGTCAAGTATTCCTGGAGTTATGGTCCAAATAAAGTTTGTGACAGCCTTGTCCAAATATAAGGCCTTATATACTTGCATCAATAGCTTGAGGTAGTTATCCCATGTTTTCAGAGATTGATTTGTAATTTCATAGATAACAAGTACATTTTGTAGCTCATCAGGAATGATCTCCTTTATTTTGTCAATGTGAACTTTATTGCTGTAGTTGACAATTCTTGCCAATATTCTGTATCATTCTGCACACTTGACAAAGTTCTTTCTTGCTAGGTCCTTGTTGACCCAGAGCACTATTAATTCCTTCTTTGCTCCCTCCTTGTCATCTTGTTGTCCATAAATATTTTTGAGTTCTTAGGCAAAGTTACCCCAAGAACCAACACTTGATTCTGCCTGAACCTTATCATAGTATGATTTCATATATGTGATAGTAGGAGCATGTAAGCAGATAAGAGCATACACAATCTTCTGATCATCTGATATAATGCCAGATACCAAGCAATATAAAGCAATCTGACTCAACCAATCATGCAAGTGCATCTTGTTCTCAGAGCCTGCAAATGTTGGTGGCTCTAGTACTTTGGTTTTGGAGGTAATGTTTTCTTCAGGGAGCCTTGTCAGCTCTCCCCAAAGATAGGTGACCTCTGCCTCTAAAGTTGCAATTCTGTTATATGCAGTGGTCAAGGCACCATTGTAATGATTGATTGCTCTATTAAGCACCTGATTGATATAGTTCTTGAGAAGAAGAGAGGTTTTTTAGTGTACATTTTGCAGCATTTGTATTTCAGTTTCATTCCAAGGCATGTGCTCAGAGCTTATGCTATCTTTGACAAACACATTCCAATTCTCAGTACTGAAATCGGAAAAGGAAACAGTAGTGGTAAAGTTGTTGAAAGTCAACATATTTATTTAAGTAATTAATTACAGTTTTTGAGTATGTTTTCAAGGGAATAAAAAAAAAAAACACCTAAATTTAGCCATTTAATGCCATTATGTTATACTGAATACTATTCCAATCATATTATGTCTATAGAATAGTGATATTGAGCTCTAGAAGAGCTTTATAAATCTCTAGTACTCTAGTAGCTGGTTTGGAAAAATCTATATTCTTCAAGTGCTTACAAGTGTCTTTTAGCATTCTCTACTCCTTGGCTATGAGCTTGTAACCAATTTTGTCCAGCTCTATGATCATATCCTGCAGTTGATTGAACCATTTCCACAGAGGGTTATACTGTGGATCCTTAGCCCAGATCTTTTTTTCACTCATCTTAGTAAAAAATAGTAATATACAATCCAAGGTGGGTTCCAGGAGCTCTTTGTACTCCTTTATGTGTAATAACTTCTTTTTTTTTGTGAAAATGTAGTTCTGGGAGGCAGGATGCAAAGTAGAAATCATTTATCTTGTGCCAGCAGAGATCTGCTTTGACAAGTCTGTTATAGAGTTTAGTGGATGGAGTGGGGTCCATTTCTATTCTTTCCAGCAATGACTTCTCATTCACACTCTTCTTTTTCAGTAAGAGGCATTCAGCAAAAGTCTTCTTGGTGTTTCTGATGGTAGATGTGGCTTGGGGGCAAAAGTGAGCACAACATCCCTAGTTTAGCAGATGAAGTGTGGTAGGCAGAAACTACACTACAACTATACTAAAAGTGTTCTTCCAATAATGTAGGTCCTATCTTGAGGGGAGAGTTTGACATCATGTCCAGTTTCTCACACTGGCTTATGGAGGAGGAATAGGGGTCTTAGAGTGGTTCTAGCTATCTACAAGGGTTTTTTGGAAATATTTATACAAATCAAAAGTTTTTCAGGACCAGCTATGATATACAAGCTAGCCTGCTCCCAATAGTTTGAGAGACAGACCTTCCCCTTTATGCTTGGGGTCCAGCCTACTATAGAAATAGTATCACAAACTTTATTTGGACCATAACTTCAGGAATATATAACTGATTTTGATGATATAAATGGCCACTAAAAGCCCTTAAGAAGACCTTTCAAACAGTACCAAAAATATCTCAAGGAAATCAGTATTCACCAAGTTATCAGCAGATCAGTCAGTGATCACCAAGTCACCAGACACTAAATTGCCAATATCTCAGGAACTGCTTAACATAATCATTTGCTTCAATGACCATCATGAAGCTCTCTTCAATACACTTCTTTTGGCTATGAACAGACCCTGAGACAATAAGATCCCATGAAGATACAAGGTCCTCAATGTTTGTATATGACACTGATCTATTACTTATAGATTATCATTTGTCCTTGAATAGAACAAAGAACTACCCTAAGATAGTTAAGTTATCTCTAATTCAAGAATAATAGCACTCCTATATATAGAATAATAGGTAGTGATTATGTAGTAGGCTGTCCTGGTGCACAGACCACCATAATCATGTATTTAAGGACTGTATGTCTAAGGATAAACCTTAGACTTAACAACATCTTTTGTTACTGTCTAAACCTCACTTCTAAGCCCCTTTTGAATCTATATTCATCAATCATAAATCAAGTAAGTGGTCATTTGTGATAAGTAAAGTCTATGGCCAATCTAGAGTAACACCAAAAGTGGACAAAGCTCATTACTAGAACTCAAAAGGCAAGTGTGATAAGTTGGCATTTGGATATAGAGACCTTTCTGCTAATATAGCGATCTAGAACCACTTATAGATGGATATATTTCAATATTGTAACAGGATCTCTATTCTAGCTTGACCAGTTAGAAGAGACAAACTTAGAATAGGAGATAGCAGCTATAAATAAGTATTGATCTATTTTCAGACAAAATATACTGGTTACCACTCAGAAGGGTACAATCCTTTAAACAAATTTACTAGACACTTGACAGATGACTGAGCTACTAACTAAGCTTAGGCAAAGATAGATGGGAAGGTCTAGGAAAAGGGAGGAAAGTTCTAGAAGGAATACACCTTGAGTATGCATCATCATTAATGGAAAGGATCTAGGAGAGGAATGTGTCATCTTAGAAGTTGGAGACTTAGTGTGAGAGAGAAATTAGAATAAAACTACAAGTAGTAATAGTTTCTTGTTCTCACTTTATTTCATTGAGTCTCCATTATTTGTACAACTTAATATATAGTTCCAGAAGTGGATAGAATAGAAACAAAAAATCATCTTAGTACATACCTCCATCTCTACTGCCTCTGGAATTGTTTGAACATGGTATATCTTGAGTGACAACTTTTGGAATTAGTATAGTGTCAGGATTAGAACACAGAATTTACCAAAACCTGATCTAGAACCAAATTGCAGATTTTTAAGAGCAACTGAAACAGAGTAAACTCCAGGAGAATCCTTAGCTAATATTATACTCCTATGTTATGTTACAACTTATCTCCAGGAGAATCCTTAGAGTTTAGAATAAGGCTCCTAGAGGTGCAGACAGGGGGGCAACTAAGTATAGAGGGTCTAGAGAGATCAACTAACTATATTTTCTAGAGGAGCTTTTGTCATAGTATGTAAAGGTTGATACCTTAGAAAGGATATGTGATGTAGATCTAGAGCAACCTCATGCTTATTTGACATCAACCAAATAATGACTTTTACATAAAGCTACATATAATTTCTGATACCTCTTTTTAATCCCCTATTTCTACTTTATCCCCTTAAACCTTTAGTATGCAATTGAGAGCTAGTATCACACTTGATTGTCTATCCCAGTGAGCAATTCCCTTTTGCACTCTTTCAATATGATGAGGAAACTCTATTCTGTGTTCAATGTAGTGAAGCTATCTACTGCTCTGGATAACCCAATCCTTGGAAGGAGACCTAAGCCCCTATTGCCACCTGTTGTTATTAATGGAGAAGAAGAGTAGGAGATAGAAGAGATTGTGAGTAGTCACTAGTATAGAAGAAGATTCTAGTTCTTGGTAAAGTAAAAGAGATTTGGAAGGGAGCACAACTCTTGGGAGGCAGTCTTTAATGTCTCAGCACCAGACCTTATAGTAGAATTCTATCATAGCCACTCTATAGCCCCTAGACACATCCACTGAATGGACTTTGACACAATTTCTCACTCTAGAACCATTGCTTCAAGATACAACAATCTTGAAAGGGGAGTGAATATAAGAGGACTGTTATAGGACAGTTCCTAAAGAGAAAACTATTTTCTACATGTTCATTAATTTAATAGGAAATATCCAGAAATATAATACAGGAAAGATATAATTAGCATGAGAAAGATTATGTAAGATATATATAGTTATTAGTAAGGGTCATGTGATTATGGAAGACAGGTACATAGACCACCAGACATTTGTATAAGTAGTTAGTGCAATCCAACAAAGAACTCTATTGAGTTTCTCCTGTTAAGGCTCTAGGCTGGGTTTCTACACTAGAGGGCAAATTCTGAGGGTAACTGTTCCTCTGCCAATTGATGAAGCTAACCCACTCTCCCACAGGGTGAAGAATAAGATGGATTGATTCTGAGACAGCCAGATAAGAACAAACTAGAGTACTACTATTCATCTAACTATTTAAGTATTTGTCAGAAAGCTTCAAAAATAAACAACTGCAATTATGGTAGAACAAGCTGTGACAGGCTCTTAGGTGTACTGACCAGTCAGGGTCATAACCATGACACTTCCTAAACAACCACCTTGGTTGAGCCTTAAGTCTTCATAATTCTGTACTAATATAAGAATGGACCTGAAGAATTTACAGCACCTCCTACTGCACATTACCACTTTTGTTACCACACTTGATCATAGATTCACTATACTGTTTGGCAATGTTTATAATAACTTTGCTGTACATTACTGTAACTTGACTGTACATTGCTACTACTTGTTACCTTGCTACACTGACTCAGTAATAGTAATTGATAATAGTAATTGATAATAGTGATTAGTGATAATCCTAAATGACCAATAGATTGACTAGTCAATTAAACTCATAAGATGGCTAAGTTTATTGGCTGATAAGCTATAATCACTAGCTTAGTAATCATTCAACTACACTACAGTACCAAAAAGCTAGTGAAAAATAAATTATATAACTTAGTTCTGTAATACAGTTAATAATTTGAGTAGAGACTCATTACAGCCACTACAGCAACTTTACTACACTTTCTGGTTTCTTGACTTCCACTGGGCTACTTTACTAGATTTTTGGTTCCTAGACTTTCTAGTGGTCTTGGATAGCCTTACAAGCTATTCAAATGAAAATTATTTGTACAAGTGAGTTGGTCATCTTACCAGAAACATGTTACTGTTACACCAGCAACTTTACTATGCTTTCTGGTTTCTTGATTTCTACTGGGTTACTTTACTAGATTTTTGGTTTCTAGGCTCCCTGGTAGTCTTGGATAGCCTTAAAATCTATTTTAATAAAAAAAATCTTAGAAGTAAGTTGACTATCTCACCAAAAATATGTCACAGTCACTTTAGCAACTTTACCATACCTGGCAGGTTCTTGAATTTTGCTTGGTTATTTCACTAGATATTTTACTACTAGGCTATCTAGTACAGTAAAATAGGCTTATACTCTATTAAATGAGTTTGATGACTTCAACATAGTAGAAGTGAGTTAACAATATTACTAACAGCTTGTCACAGTCACACCAGCAACTTTATAGTGCTTTGTAGTTTTTTGTTTTCTACTTGGTCATTCTATTAGATATTTTACTACTGAGCTGTTTAGTGAAGTAGAATAATCTTACACTCTATTTAAATGATTTTGATTACTTCAGTCAAGTAGAGAGTCAACTTCACAATTCTAGTAAAAGTGAAGCTTATGACAATTACTTTGGTAACTTTACAAAAGCTGACAATTCCATTAAGAAATAGTATTAAATGAGATTATAATAGAGGCTTTGAAGTAAAATCAAGTTCAGTTAGTATATATATATCTGCTAGTTCTTGTGAAGAGCAAACTAGAATATATTGTTGAGTTCTTTCTTATAATACTAAGATCTTTTTAAAAGTGAATTATTATAATATATAGACCTGTTGAAATTAGTCTTTCTTATAGATTTAGGCATAAATAAAGTGGCAAAGGAACAGGCTTGAATAATATGAGAAATTGAGTGTAAGTGGTCAATCTTAATTTAGTGCAAGCATAAGACATTTATGTCATGTGACTTCAAATTAAAATAACAGAGTTTCCCCTTATTTTTTCATTATACAAATAGAAAAATACCAGTTAAATCATTATACTATCCATTTTTTTATACTACAAAGTCTCTTTTGCTTTTTGTTAGGGAACTTATCCTAAAAAAGAGCAAAAGAGAATAGATAGAAAGAATACACAAAAAAATACCCAGTATATGACCTAGACATGTTGAGTGATGAATAAATAATAGATAAAAATGACTTAGCTTATATGGGGCATGTGCTAGACATGTCCCAGAAAGAGATGGACAAGGCAGAAAGAGAGAGCAATACAACAAAAGACCTATGTAACAAAAAGAGTCAGTAATTATAAAAAATGCAAAATAAATAATGAAAAATGTATACTCACATTTGAAATGATACAGACAGCTAGGAAATATGCTTGACATGTTCATGAGATGCAGACACACACTGGACACATCATCCTACTCATATACAAGCAGAATGGTAAGGTGATGGTATAATGATCAACCTGTACATAATATAGTTAAAATAAGAGGAAAAATAGAAGAAAAAATATATACTCACTATAGGAATGTTGGAGAAGGTGTAGACACACAATATATTTATTGTCCTACATGGGAACAAATGGGAGTATGAGGTGGTGGCATGATAATCAGCCTGTATACAATAATAGTGAGTATCAGACAAAAAATAGAAAGAAAACCAATAAAAATGCATGCTCACAGTAGGAATAAAGGTGAAGGTAGAGATACATATCAAATGTATTCCCCAGCTTGTATACAACAGGAATGGTGAGGTGGTAGTGATGATCTACCTGTATATAACATAGTTAGAATGAAAGAAAAAATAGAAGAAAATTTAGAAAAATTCATACTTACTGTAAAAATAGTAGCAAGAGTAGAGACACATTATATATATGTTTTCCTACTTGTGGAAAAATATAGGTGTGAGGTGGCAGTACAATGATCAACCTACATACAATAATAGTTAGTATAAGATAAAAAAGCAGAATAAAATAGGTACTTACTGTAGGAATAGTAGAGAAGATATAAATGAATAATAGACACATCTACCTATTCTTAAGGCAGGAAAAACTGCCACAGGCTCTTCCCTAACAAGAAGACAATCCACTGTGTGCTCTGGCCAATGGAAAGATAAATAGATAAATATCAAGATCCTCCAGTGCCTACCAGAGAAAGAGATTTCAAACCCCAGTTCCCTATACTCCCCCTAGACCAAGGCTATCAAAGACTGAACTGCTGGCACAAAAAAGAGGTAGAGATTCTCCTCTTGCCCAAGGCCAAGCAATCTTCTAACCATACCTACATCATACAGAACCTGAACACTGGACTATGCTTAATGGGCTAGCAGCAGGAACTGCCCAGCAAGAAAGTTTCAGAAAGAAAAATAACGCTAACATGTTAATTTTCTGTTTGCTAGAGACCATGGAAAAATATGACTTAAGGTTGTATTTTTATAATATTTTATTATTAGCCAGGTATGGTAGACCCACAAAACTAATGTATCTATTACTGAGTGCTTGGTCACCCTTTTTTGTGGCATTGAAATTTTTTCTGGTCCTAATAAGTCTTCTGCTCCATTCACTCTCAGACTATCACTGCTTGACACCTCTCCCCTCATTCAACATCCACAGTAATTTCAGGTTAGACCATTTTCATAGAACATTCATTTGCAGCCATAGTACTGCTATATCAAGTTCTGAGTTCATACAGTATGTTATTTGAGCTGTTTATTCAATACAGATCCCTTCCTTGACTCAGCCTCCATCTTTACAACATCCTTCTATACTCATCAACTGCATCATCTCTCCAGCTCCTTAAGAGATGTGCAGAAGCAACTTAGTAGAAGTATTGAAGAGTCTGGGGTTCTCACAGTTGAGCTGAGCATTGGACACTATATCTATTTTCCATGAGTCAAGATAATCTCTTATAGGCTCAAGAGCATGCTCAAAACTTTCCTTAGGCTTCTTTAATCAAAATATACAATTGTCTTGTAGCAGTGCAAGTACTAGGATAAACAGTAGAGAGCAGACCTTGATAGACTTCATTCAGCTTGGATAAATGGCAGAACTCTCATTTGTAAAACATTGGAAGACTGTAGAGATAGAATTGGTAGAATTCATACTCCATCCAGGGTTGGATGTAGGACAAGTTGTTTTGTTACCTGATGCTCAGTATCTTGGTTAGAAGTATAGCTCCTATGCTATTCATTGATTGAGTACATTAAATTCTGTTTGTACTCCATATGCAAGGTCCTTTCATTAGACATGTACATCAATGATAATATGGCACCTGTGTCTTGAGTTCAAGCTGAGAAGAAACTTAGGATATAACTATTCATTATAGAACCTCTATTGTATGCCTTGTATTACCTGTAAGGGCAACTGGAGCAAAGTAGACTCTAGGAGAATCCTTAGTAATATTACAGCTTCTAAGTGTATTACAACTTACCTCCAGGAGCCTTATCCTAAACTCTAAGGATTCTCCTGGAGGTGTACTCTACAATATATATACTACTACAGTTGTGTATTCCTGATCCTATAGTCCTATCTAGTAGGGTCAGGAGTTGTCAAGTTGAGCTAAGGCAATTAAACATTATATAGTAATATTTAATTAGATATAGGGTCACTCCAGAAGGTTGGTCTAGTGTTCTAGGGGTGGTGTTGGTAGGGTCCCCTTACACTCACCCTTCCTCTAAGATTGCTGCATCTTGAAGCAATCACTCCAGGGTTGAAAATTGTATTGAAGTCCATCCAGCAGATGTATCTGGAGGCTATGGGGTATTTGCAATAGTACTCCACCACAAGGTCAGGGGCTGAAACATTGGAGACTACTTTCCAAGAGTTATGTTCCCTTCTATATCCCTTCCATTTCACCAGGAACTGGAACCTCCTTCTGTACCAGCGACTGTCCAAGATCTCCTTTACTTTCCATTCTTCTTTTCCATCAATGATAATTGGTAGAGGCAGTGGTTGTGGTCTTTGTCCTGGTATAGGGTCTTCTGGAGCAGTGGAGAGCTTTACTACATTGAATATGGGATGAAGTTTCTTCATTGCATGTAGTAGTTTGAAACAGTACATAAAGGGTCCTACTTGGTATTCCACAATGAAAGGTCCAAGGTGATGATGTGACAGTTTCAGAGACAGATGTATTGTCTTGATATTGAATGCATCTAGGAATACCCAGTCTCCAGGGTGGAACACCAGAGCTGGAGATCTTTTTTGGTTGTAATAGTACGTTATGTCTTTCTGTGTCTTCTAGATAGTAGACTTGGTCTTCTCAGCTACTGCTCTCATTCATTCCATGAACTTGTTCACTATTTCCAGTCCAGAGGGTCATTGCCTGGGCTCAAAGCCCATATGGGGAGTACATCCAGTGTCAAGCAAGAATGGAGTTTATTGGGTAGAGGTATGCATGTAGTTGTTGTACTAGAACTCTACCATGGACAACAGGTCATACCAGTTGTCTTGCTGTTCATTGACAAATAAGCATAGGTACTGATTGAGCTCTTGATTAATGTGCTCCATTTGTCTGTCAGTCTGTAGATACTAGGCTGTAAAGGAGACCAATTGTATCTCCAGTAGTCAGTAGAGTTCTTTTGTGAATAAAGCTATAAACTGGGGTCTGTGGTCCAAAATTACATGCTAAGAGAGTCCATGGAGCTTCCACAAGTTATGGAAGAACAACCTTGCTACTCCTTCTATAGTCACTGTAGTATGCACCAGAATGAAGTAGGCTCTCTTGGATATTAAGTCTACTACCATTATGACAGCATCACATCCAGAGGATTCAGGGAGCTCAACCACAAAGTCGATACTGAGGATGTCCCATCTTGCATCTGGCATGGGGAGTGGATACAGCTCTTCTACTGGGGGGTGTCTTGCTACTTTTGTCCAGAAACAGAGGTTGCAGATACTGATGTACTGCTCTATATATGAGGACATTTGGGGCTACCAGTAATTGTGGGATACCAGTTCTAATATCTTCCAATAACCAGGGTGTCTGGTAATCTTAGTGTTATGACACAGGATGATAATCTTTCTGTACAGGTCTAGAGTCCAAGAAATGTAGATCTTCTTTCTGAAGTAGAGCAGCCCATTGATGTTTGACTACTCTGAAGAGTACACCATCTTGCTAGAGGAGTGTTGGAGTTCAATGGCAGCCTTAGCCACTAGTTTTTCTAGATCTCCAGTGCAGTTTCTCTTCTAGACCTCAGCTAAGATGCTATATTTAGCTCTAACCAGCTCTACTCCTTTGAGAGCTCAGATGACCAGAACTTTGTATCACAAATGGCCACTTACTAATTTGTGATTGGTTGATTTGATAATCAAAGTGCTCAAAAAAGCAAAGTTAGACAAGCAGCAAAAGATGTTGTTAAGTCTAAGGTTTATCCTTAGACATACAGTCCTTAAATACATAATTGTGGTAGTCTGTACACCAGGACAGCCTACTACATGATTACTACCTATTGTTCTACATATAGGAGTGTTTATTGTTCTTGAAATAGAGATAACCTAACCATCTTAGGGCAGTCCTTTGTTCTATTCAAGAACAGATAATAATGTATGTATAAAGATCAGTATTATGTACAAACATTGAGGACCTTGTATCTCCATGGGATCTTATTGCCTTGGGATTTATTTATAGCCAAAAGAAGTGCATTAAAGAGAGCTTCACAATGGTTGTTGAAGCAAATAATTACATTAAGTGGTTCCAAAGATATCAGCAGTTTAGTGTCTGATGACTTGGTGATCACTGACTGATCTGCTAATAACTCAGTGAATACTGATTGCTTTGAGACATTTTTGGTACTATTCAAAAGGTCTTCTTAAGAGATTTTGGTGGCTATTTAAATCATCAAAATCAGTTAGTATTCCTAGAGTTATGGTCTAAATAAAGTTTGTAATACTTTGGGGCAGAGCAAGACAATGTCTTCATTGTCCAAGAACCCATCACTGTCATGACTTGGCAAAACAGCTAAGTCATTATTTACTTTTCTTATTTAGACTTACTACACAAGGAAGGAGTATAGGAAAGTATTATATGACAAATGTCACACATTATAGTTACATGTCAGGATGTCACAGTGTCACATCACATGATGGAGTCATATGATGAGTGTGGGAGAGTAGTACATAGACTATGTAGTAGTTGTATAAGTAGTGTACAGAATCCAATGGGAACTCTATTGAGTTCTCCTTGTTAACTCGGACTTGGAGTGTGATTAAGTCATCTCAGGCTAAGTTGCTACAGTCACTATGGCTGGGTCTTCAGGATAGAGCATCTGGCTTGCCCATAGATTGTCCCAGGTAGTGGCAGAGGGTAAAGTCAAAGCAGGCCAGATAGAGAGACTATTATGCTTGCCTATAGTTCAGCTTCCTTGCGGTTATAAAATACTCCAAGTTCTTGCAGTCTGTTCAGATTTGTACTGGATGAGCAGCACCTACCAGGAAATGTCTTTACTCCTTTAGAGCACAAATGATAGCTAGTATCTCCTTGTTATGGATCTTGTAATTCCATTCCACCAAGGATAGGGATTTGTTGTAGAAGGCCACAGGCCTCCATTTACCATCTGTAGCAAACTACTGGGACAGGACTACACCTGTGGTGAAGTCCAAACTGTCTGCCTTGATCTGGAAGGGCTCCATATCCTGTAGGGAGACCAATACCAAGGTGGTCATTATGGCTGTTTTAAGGGCTTTAAAGGTGGTTTGCTTGCTGTCTTCCCAGTTCCAAGCCTTGTTGGCTCAAGTGAGATTGAAAAGGGACTGTACTATGGTTGAGAAGTCCTATATGAACTGCCTGTAGAAGTTAATAAACCCTAAGAAGGCCTGAATATCAGTCCACAATTCCAGAGTTGGCCACTCCTAGACTTCTGCAACCTTGACTGGGTCCATAGAGACCTTGTTCTCAGATACTACCAATCCTAAGTACTTGATCTGTTCCTTCTGAAACTCACACTTCTCAGGGTGTAGGCACAGCTTGTGTTCTACTAGGATCTCCAACATTTGTCAGATAGCCTTGGTATGCTCTTTCACAGTCCTGGTAAAGATGAGGATATCATCCAGGTAGACTACTACAATCCCTTCTGTGATGAGGTCCTGGAAGATGTTGTTCATTATTGTTTGGAAGATAGCTGGGCCATTGGTCATTCCAAAAAATATTACTAGAGGCTTGAAAAGTCCATGGTTAGTACAAAAGGTGGCCTTTCACTCATCCCCAGGCTTAATTTGTATATTGTTGAAACCCCAACAGATGTCTAGCTTAGTGAAATACTTGGTTCTGTAGAGCTGAGCTATGAGTTTGGAGATCAAGGGCAGGGAGTATTTGTTCTTCACCATCATGGAATTTAAGGACCAATAGTCTTATACCAACTAGAGGAAGCCATTCTTCTTTTTGATAAAAAACACTAGGGTGGCCATAGGTGACTTGGATGGGCAAATCTGTCTAGTGTGCAAGTTTTCCTCCAGGAATACATCCAGCTTCTTCTACTCAACTAGAGAGAGAGAGTAAACCTTGGTGGATTTGGGCTCAGAACCTGGGAGAAGCTCTATTGTGTGATCTCATTGACAATACTCCAGTAGGATGTTAAAGTCATCTTTTGCAAACATGGACTTGAAGCCTTTAGTGTAAGAGGGCAAGGGGGTAGAAGTTGTAAGGGTGACTGGAGTAGAGCAAACTCCAGGAGAATCCTTAGTAATATTATACTCCTAAATATATTACAACTTATCTCCAGAAGAATTCTTAGAGATTAGGATAAGGCTCCTGGGGTGTACTTCTATAATATATATACTGCTACTGCCAAGATGTCCTTGATTCTATAGTCCTGTTAGTCAGGGTCAGGAGTCTCTGAGTCAAGCTAAAGAGAATTAAATATTACTATATAATATTTAATTAAGTACAAGGTTGCTCCAGACTATGAGTCTGGTGTCTCAGAGGCAGTGTTGGTAGAGTTCTCTTACAGAAATTACCTGTGCCTCTGTACTCCAATGAGCTTCTTCTGCTAGCCATTGAGAGGTGGTGGCAGAGACTTGTATTACTTCTTTGAAGGGTTCAGAGAATAGCCTAGTAATAAACAGCCAGTCTCTGACTTTCCAATCTCATCCATTGGTTCCACATGGACCTCAAGTCCTTTGTTGTCATTGTCCAAGAGAGGAAGAGGCCCTGTCTGACAGTATTACATGGCTCAGACCTCTTTTTTTCTCTTCAAGGTTTGCTCCTTCTAGAGAGTGCAGCATCCTTTACATTGGGGTAGGCATCATGTTATATAGACTTCTCCTTTTTTCCAATTAACTTCAGGGTTGTGGTCCTTGAGCCAGGTGTAGCCTAGGATTAGGTTCTGCTTCTCCAGGATAGAGATAGCCAAAAGTATCCACTCTAAGTGGGTTTTGTAGTAGAGGACTATGTCTATGACTTCTAATATTTGACCAGCCTCGTTGGAGGAGCCATCAATGTTAAAGATGGGTATAGGCTAAGATATAGTCCAGGTGTTGATTCCTTTGAAGTGGACAAAGTCTCAATCTATAAAGCTTCTAGTGGCTCCACAGTCTAGGAGTGCCTTGACAGAGTGGAGTTTGCTGGTGTCGGTCATGCTGACTTCCACAAAGAGAACCAAGGATATTCTGCATGCATCAAGAGCATTAACAGAGAGCTGTTTGGGCAGTCATTTCTCCCATTTTGGTTTCTGGAAAGGCATATTGACAATAGGAGCAGAAAAAGAGGAGGATGCATCTTCAGGTTTACTGTCACTTGTATTTACACTTTCCACATGAAATACAGTGGACTTATTTACAGAGAGCAGCTAGGGTACATCTTTCACCAGTTACTTTAGAAAAAATCCTCTTTGGAAGGGGTTTCTGCTTCCTCTGTTGTAGCTATGTCCTTCAAGGCCATCAAATCTTTGATCAGCTCCTCTCTCTGCTCTGCCATCAGTTGTCATATGTTGAGCCAGTGTGGGCAGTTCTTAACAAGATGGCTGATCTCTCCACAGTAGTAGCAACTGCATAGAGGGAGAGGTCTAGACTTTTGTATTATATCAACATCAATAGAAACTCCAAGGGACTGGAACAGGGACAGAGGCAGAGACAATGGCTTCAGAGGGGTGGATAAGAAGAAAACCAGGGGGCATACTATAGACAGAGGGAGTAGACAAGAAACAGAGATCCTGGATGAGAGAGCAGGTACTAGGTATTGCAAAAACTAAAAGGCCTCATTAGTAAATTGGGCCTGATTGATTTTCTAGGCCATATGATACCATCCTTTGGGGTTGGTGTTAGTGGGCCTCCCATAGGACATGGTAGCAATTTGACTTTGTATATTCATCTGGAGTCCTTGTTCCTTGTCTGAACTTTACAACCAAGGTCTGTAGATCTGTGTAACTTGCATCAGAGACTAGGGCCTAGAAGCTGTCCAGGTAATCATTCACTATCTAGTTCCCTTGGTGGTAGGATGATCTCTCCAAGATGTTAATTGCATCCACTTTCACATTCACTGAGAAGAACTGGATGTAGAAGTACTGATCAAAGTCAGCCCAGGTCTGGATAGGGAATATGCTGGTGTCCAATTCCTGTTTGAAGAGGTTCTTGGACCACTTTATGGTCCAATCTCTCTTGAAGAACATTAGTGCCCACAAGACCTTTTCTTCCTCACAGCTAAATTGCTCCAAGGCCAGTTATATGTATAGGGTGCAGAAGTTAAGAAAGACCTGACCAGAGTTCCACTCTCCATAGAAGTTGAGAGAGGACAAGAGTTTTGGGCAACCTTGCAACCTTGTGGCTACTGGAGGGAGGTTGGTAGTGCAGGTACTGGAGAGTGAGGTGTGGTGGAAGCTGGAGACTGAGGGTTTGAAACCAACTGTGTGAGCTGTTGCAGTTGAGTGGTTAGGGCAGAGAGAGCATTGTTGATATTATTTTCCAAGTTATTCTGTTGCTTGGTGACCTCTTGCAAATAATGCTGCAGATAGGCCAGAGTGTCAGCCACAGTCTGGGGTATATCTGCATACAACATTTGCATGGAGTGGAGTAGTTTTTGGAGGGTTGGATGAAGGTAGAGGAGGCTGTTCTGGAGGAGGCTGTTCACTATATTCTTCCAAGGCTCTGTTAGGAGATCCTAAACTGCTGTAAGGGCAACCAGAGTAGAATAGACTCCAGGAGAATCCTTAGTAATATTACAGCTCCTAAGTATGTTACAACTTATCTCCAGGAGAATCCCTAGAGTTTAGGATAAGGCTCCTGGGGGTATACTCTACAATATATATACTACTACATTATATGTCCCTGATCCTATGGTCCTATCTGGTAGGGTTAGGAGTTGCCAAGTTGAGCTAAGGTAAATTAATATTACTATGTAATATTTAATTAGGCACAGGGTTACTCCAGGAGGTCAGTCTAGTATTCTAGAGGTAGCATTGGTAGGGTCCCCTTACATATAAGTAGCTAGGACATGTACTGACACCTCAGTCATTTACTGAGTGTCATAGGGTATTTTCTTATATATAGTCACTTACATGTGAAGACTGAGTGTCATAAGTTCATTATATTTCTATATTGGCTTAGATCTAATACAAGATATAATTCTTTTGGAGAAAAAAACAATAGAAAGATTCTAGGTAGAAAATATGGACTTTATAAGATAATAGAAAAAGAAAAGTAATGGAAAGTAGTTTATTTTGTACCAACATAGTCACATGACTTTGTTTGATGTCCCTACAGTACATCATATGATATTACAGCCTACTACAATAAATATTTTAAAATAAAAAAACTGTCCTAATAAGTGACTACTTTGTTTAATGTAAACCAAGTTCTTACTCAAAAGCTATAATTAGGGCATTATTCTAGAGCTAAGATAGAATAGTAATAGTAATTTGTTTTGTGGAATTAGACACTTGTTTAGTATTGTACTATAAACTATATATTACAATAGGTCAAAACATTGGAACAGTTTTTTAAGCTACTGCATATTATTTATACCTGGTCTGTGCACTGTCTAACCCTAACCTTCTTATAGTCAATTAGTATATGAGAACAGATGGGAATTAATGAGGATTTTGATGAATTGTGTAACTGCTGAGTTTCAAAACTTTTTCTATCTTCTACACTCCTGTAAAGACTGACTAAGCAGTTACTGTAACATCACACTCACAACACACTTTAATTCTACAAAATTCCACAAGATTCAAATAAATTCATTAAAAATTAGAAAAAACTGCAGAAAAATAAAATAAAATAAAATAAAATTGGAAGAAACTGCACCTGTCCCTAAGTTTTTTCAGCACACTTTTTTTACTCAAAAATTAAAATCAATTCATTAAAAATGAAAAAAAAACTACAGAAAATTAGGGAGCATAGTGTACTACAGAAAAGACTACTGTATACTATTGGAGGAAGAAAGTATAGAAAACTGTAAACTGTTGGAGGAAAATAGTATAGTAGACTGTATACAATACTACTGCAAAGTATTGGAGGAAGAAAGTATAGTGGACTGCAAACTGTTGGAGAAAAGGAGTATAATTTATTGTAGACAATACTACTTACTATGCACACTACAGACAATACTACTGTAAACTATTGGAGAAAAGGTATATAGTGCACTGTAGTGCATATACAATACTACTCACTGTTATGCAAATTGTTGGAGAAAAGGAGTACAGTGACCTAATAGACAACACTGTACACTGTTACACAGACTATTGGAGGAAGAGAGCATAGCAACCTGCCAGACAACACAATGTCAACTATACTTAGAATTAGTAGAGTTCAAGTTAGGCTGGAGGCCCAGGTGAAAACCTCATCTATAGAATATGCTAGAATATTCTTTACCATGTGACTAGTCATGTGCTTATGAGCATGTAATCTCATTATGTAATCAAAGAAAAGAAAAAGAAATAAAACTTATCACAGCCAAGGTTAGGGTTAGGTTAGGGTTAGGGGTTAGGTTAGGGTTAGGGTTAGGG
>Ga0153973_100068_pt1 | contig 17606 bp, 14 predicted proteins | sample TSGA057MetaG_FD_104700 | JGI IMG/M metagenome (GOLD analysis project Ga0153973, IMG submission 104700) | Attine ant fungus gardens microbial communities from Georgia, USA - TSGA057 MetaG | ecosystem: Host-associated > Fungi > Mycelium > Unclassified | place: USA: Georgia, Yuchi Wildlife... | reverse complement strand
TTATACTCTTTTTGAACACTTTTACCTTACTTTACTGTGCTAAGTTTCTATATTATCTTTTTAATATCTTTATTCTTGATTCATTCCTACAAACTCTTTAGTATGCAATTGGGACCTGGTACCGTATATTTAGCTCATACCAAGCTAATAGTTCCTTTTACTCTCTTCAACATCCTAACTATTGTCCTTTTTTTTTCTTTATCCTTTGCCTCTTGATTATTATCTAGGTCCTTTTGATTATTTTCCAAAACTTTCTTATTCTAGAATCAAATCTACTTTTCCAGAGGTGGTTTTTTTGTTGGTTCTTCTAAAAATCTAGTCTTATCTTATTTAGAGGCTCTCTTCTTGTCTATACATACTCTGTTGCTATTTGTCTTATAAACCCCTCCATATCTTTTACCTTAGCTTTCTTCTTATCTCCTTTATTCACTCTTATGCTCTGTAAGAGTACTTCAATATTACTAAGTTTGTTCCTCAATTGTAACAACTCCCTCATCTGTTCTTCTACTCTAGAGTACCTTTTAGCCATCCCTCTATTATTGTTTCTAGAAACTGTGATACTTTCTGTATCCAGTTTTTGATCCTATATACTACATGTTTCTAATTCCAGATCCTTCTATATTATCACCACTATTGATAACAGCAGATACTTTCTTATATACTTCTTAATTGACATATTATGCTTTGTGGAGATTAGTTCTCCATTAGTGAACCTTACTGTAAACTTATCTACTAATATCAAACTCTTTTTTTCATCTTCTAATTTTTTAGAACAGAACAAGAATAGATAATTCATCTCAAAGCAGTTGAAGAATTTCTAGAATAGTCTAGATAGACCTATCTGTGGCAGCCCTTGTCTGTATTTCACTGGAAATTTTCCTACCTCTTTTATTTGTACTGCCAGTACCTATCTCTGAGAGTGTATCAGGGTCTTAATGCTATCTAACGCTTCTTGTATGCTTTTTTCATGGTGCTTTCATAACCTTTCTTGTTTTTCATACAATGTTTTCAATATATTTAACAAAGAGCTCTATAAGCTCTCTATTTTCTGTCACTGCTGGAGGCTTAAGACACTTTTGTGTGATATAAGCAAACCTGTGCTTGAAGCTCATTAGGTACTTTTCTTCTAGCAAAGTCAACTATATGTATTTCTTGTACAGTTTTCTTAGCTGATCTATATTACCTTGTTCTTTAGTAGTCAACTTTGGGTATTCTGTCTTAAGTTGCTCTAGAAAATGACTCCAGAATCTAGCTTTATATTCTTCAAAGCTGGTCTATTAATCATTTGTGTCAGTATCTATGTAACTGGTAATCCAATCTAGTCTCTTTTGATCATCTAAGATCTCTGTAGTTTGGAACAGCTATTCTATTATTCTAATAAAGTTTCTGAGTGTCCTAGACTATTCATTCTACTTAGATACACTTGGACTAAAGGTAAAGGCATATTCAATTTAGTAGTCATGTTTTGTTTGAAATAAGGTATAGTAGTGGATATTGCAAAAGCTAGAGTAGATGAACAAGATGGGAATAATGATAAAAGAAAATTAGTATCACAAAAAAGTAACTACTAAATAGTGATATGGAGGTATAATAAAATACCTGTTCAAAGAACTACATAAATAGCTGGACCCTCATTAGCAAGTAACCTTACTAATGTTGCCCTTTTGGTGTAGTGGTAAACCATATAGTATATAACTACTGGTCCATAGTGCAACTGTGATAGTACTATCACAAATGGCCACTTACTGATTTGTAAGTTGATGATTTGATAATCAAAAAGCTCAAAAAAGCAAAGTTTAGATAGTAGCAAAAGATGTTGTTAAGTCTGAGGTTTATCCTTAGATATAGTCCTTAAATATATGATTGTAGTAGTCTGTGCACCAGAACAGCCTACTACATGATTACTACCTATTGTTTTATATATAGAAGTGCTATTGTTTTTGAAATAGAGATAACCTAACTATCTTAGGGCAGTTCTTTGTTTTATTCAAGAACAGATGATAATCTATAGATAAAGATTAGTATTATATACAAACATTGAGGATCTTGTATCTCCATGGGATCTTATTGCCTTGGTTTTTATTTATAGCTGAAAGAAGCGCATTAAAGAGAGCTTCACGATGGTCATTGAAGTAAACAATTATGTTAAGCAGTTTCCAAGATATTAGCAATTTAGTGTCTGGTGACTTGGTGATCACTGACTGATCTGCTGATAACTCAGTGAATACTAATTGCTTTGAGATGTTTTTGGTACTGTTTGAAAGATCTTCTTAAAGGCTTTTGGTAGCCATTTAGATTGTTGAAATTGGTCAAGTATTCCCAGAGTTATGGTCCAAATGAAGTTTATGACAAAGATAATGAAGTAATAAAGGCAGTTGAAGAAATGAAGCAAGCAGAGGTAAAAATACTGAGAGATGAGGAGTGGTGAAAAGTAGATAGTGTTATATACAAAGAAAGAAAGATATATATACCTAAAAATGATAAACTGAGGGTGGAAATTATTAGGCTATACCATAATACACTAGTAGGAGAACATAGGAGGCAGTAGAAGACAGTAGAATTGGTCACCTGCAATTTTTTGTGGCCAGAAGTAACTAAGGAGGTAAAACAATATATAAAAGAGTGTGATTCCTGCCAAAGAAATAAGAGCTATATAAAGTAGCCAGTGAACAAGTTGATGCCCAATTTAATTCCAGAAAGATCTTGGACACACATTTCTATAGACTTTTTCACCAAGTTGTTACTAGTACAGAAATATAACTCAATTTTAGTAGTAGTAGATAGATTAACAAAAATAGTCCATTTCATTCCTACTACAGAGAAAATGTTAGCAGAAGGACTAACTAGGCTATTTAGAGACAATATATAGAAGTTACATAGACTGCCAGAGAGTATAATTTCAGACAGAAGACTATAGTTTGTGGTAGAATTAATGAGAGAGTTGAATAAGATATTAGAGACCAAAAGCAAGATATCAATAGTGTTCTATTCTCAGACAAATAGACAAATAGAAAGGGTTAACCAGGAGTTAGAATAGTACCTGAGAATGTTTATCAACTATAGGCAGAAGTAGTGGCTAGACTGGTTAGGAACAATAGAGTTTGTATATAACAATAAAGTATACTCAAGTACAAAGATATCATCTTTTAAAGTGAATTATGGGCAAGATCCTAAAATAGGGTTCAAAGTAAAAAAAAAGGAGAAATATAAAGAAGCAAAAAAATTTGCAATAAAGATAAAAGAAATTCTAGAGAAAGCAAAGACAGTGTTAGGAAAAGCACAAGAAGAAATAAAGAAATACACAGATAAAAAGAGAGAGGAGGTTGATGAGTATAAAGTTGGAGGCTTGGTAATACTCAGCACCAAAGATTTAAAATATCAGATAGTTGAAAGGAGAACAGAGAAATTGACAGAAAGATTTATAGAGCCTTATAAGATAAAGAAAGTTGTAAGTAGAATACAAAAATACATAGGGCAAGTAGAGGGGCAGAGAAAGGAGTAACCAGCTCCAGTCATAATCAAAGGAAAGGAAAAATGAGAGATTGAGAAAATTCTAAACAAGCAACAAATAAGAAGGAAGAATAAATACTTGGTACTGTGGAAAGGATTTATAGCTAAATCTGATACTTGGGAAGGGAAGGAAAATTTGGAGAATGCAAAGAAAGCAGTTGAAGAATTTGAGAAAGAATATTGACAAAATATAGAAGATGTTAGAAAATAGAAAAGAAAAGAGAGAATATTTAGAAGAGAGGAACTACCAGGGTAATTTATAGCAAGAAAGCTATTTGGTTGGTCAGATAAAAGGTATGATAAGGAATATTGGGCAAGGTTAAAAAGAAATTGAAGACAATGGAAAGGAAGAAAAGCAAAAGAACAAAGAACAATGGAAACAATAAAAGAGAATAAAGAAAAAGAAAATTCAAGACTTAGAGAATAGACAAAAGAAAATGACAATGAAATAGGAAACATTTTTGATCCCTATTATGAGTTATAAAAATCCTCAGGACAAGAAACCTTAAGAGAGAAATGATATCATAACTTAGTCAAATGGCTAAGTCATTATTTATTTTTCTTTTTTTTCTTTTCATTTAATTAGGAAATTAACAGATGTGTGAGAGAGAATAACTCAAAGGAAATGTATGGAACTTTATAAATAGAAGTAAATACAGAATGTATATAAGTAGTATATAGTAATTAAATAAGGACTCTATCGAGTTCTCTTTGTCAACTCAGACTAAAAGTAGAACTAAGTCATCTCAGCTACATCCTTATATGTAGAATACAATGAAAGAATATTAGTAAAGAGACCCAGGAACTTAACTACCTTTCAGATGCTATTTGGAGTATTGAGACTAGTTACCTTGCCTATAGAATAGATGAACTCAGTACTAATCTTTTACAATAATATAACATATATACTAAGAGATGAGATACTAAAGTATACATTGCTGTATATTGATGATATACCAATCAGAGGTCCAAAGACCAGGTATAAGTTGCCAAAAGGGGGTATAGAAGTCCTAAAGCAGAATCTAGGCATCCAATGATTTGTTTTCAAATATTTAGAGATAGTAAATAGGATTTTTTAGCAGATGAGATATACAAGAGAGACCTTTTTGGACCCCAAGATGATAATTTATAGTGATTATATCACTATAGTAGGATTTGAGTGCTTGTATGAAGGAAAGAGGCTAATCAACAACATTATAGAAAAGATATTATAATGGAAACCTTATAAAGACACCACAGACATTAAGGCCTTTTTGGAGACTACAGTACAGTACAAGAATCATATTTCTAATTTTGTAACAGTAGCAATGTTCTTATACTAGATTGTAAAGAAAAATATACTGTTTGAGTAGGGACTGGTACAATAGAAAGTGCAACAAGATTTAAAAATGCTTATAGAGAATTGCTTTCATACTAGAAATCTAATGTTTTCTAGTGAACAGCCATTAGTATTAGTGGTTGACTTATTATAGAGAGCAGTAGGATATTATATATATTAGAGAGATGACAACAATCCTAAAAAGATTCACTACATAAAGTTTAATTATCTATTGATGGACCTATGTCAGCAAAGATACTTGTAACCTGAGTATTACAAACTTCATTTAGACCATAACTCCAGGAATACTTGACTAATTTCAACAATCTAAATGGCTACCAAAAGCCCTTAAGAAGACCTTTCAAATGGTACCAAAAATGTCTCAAGGTGATCAGTATTCATTGAGTTATCAGCAGATCAGTCAGTGATCACTAAGTCTTAAGATACTAAATCACTGATATCTTGGAAACTACTTAACGTAGTCATTTGCTTCAATGACTATTATGAAGCTCTCTTCAATGCACTTCTTTCAGCTATAAATTATCATTTGTTCTTGAATAGAACAAAGAACTATCCTAAAATGGTTAGGTTATCTCTATTTCAAGAACAATAGTACTTCTATATATAGAACAATAGGTAGTGATCATGTGGTAGGCTGTTCTAGTATATAGACTACTATAATTATATATTTAAGGACTGTATGTCTGAGAATAAACCTTAGACTTAATAATATCTTTTACTACTGTCTAAACTTCACTTTTTTTGAGCCTTTTAATTATTAAATCATCAACTCACAAATTAGTAAGTGGCCATTTGTGATACTAAACAAGAGTTATATGGATTAAGAAGAGCCTTAGAGCAAAAAATTTATTTATTTAGAAGGAAATTTATAGTGGAAATGGATACTAAGTATTTTGTAGAGATGTTAAATAACTCTGGGAAAATACCAAACACCACTATAAATAGATAGGTAGATTATATTCAAACTAACTTCTTCAAAATTGAACATAAGAAGAGAAAGATATTTGGGCTAGATAGTTTATCTAGGAGAAAATGGTACTCTGGAGATCTATCTCAAGAGGAGTTTAATGACAGAATGGATAATAAAGGGGAAGATATAACACTGAGAAAGGAAAACCCTGAAGAGAATGCATTACTAGAGTTAAAGGAATTTTATAGAGAAATAGACTGTAGAGAAGGATTTTACCAAGGGGGTTGTAGCAACTTAGCCTGAAATGACTTAATTATACTCCAAGTCCAAGTTAACAAGGAAAACTCAATGGAGTCTCCATTAGATTCTATACACTACTTATACAACTACTATATGGTCTGTGTACTACTTTCCCACACTCATCATGTGATATCATCATGTAATGTGACCCTTGTGATATCCTAATATGTAATTGTGATGTATGACATTTGTTATATGACACTTTTTCATACTTCTTTTTTGTAATAAGTCCAAATAAGAAGAGAAAAGAAAAAGAAAAGAAAAGAAATATAAATAATGATTTAGCTGTTTTATCAAGTCATAACAGGAGTATGAGCAAGGAACTGCTGCTAGAAATCAAAGAAAATCTAACCTAGGACAGACTTAAGAATAGAAATATTCAGAGAAGAGATATATTTTTAGAAAATACAAAAGTAAGTTCAAAAAAGGATCTAGAAAGTGCTCACAAAGAGTATAACAGTAATAGAAGAAGTGAATATACAAAAAGAATAAATAAAAAAATAACAAAGATTAGGAAATTATTAGTAACCAAAAGCAATAGAGCATTTAAGGCTATGATGTCAGAACAAACTAGTCTAATGGAAGCTGTATTGCATTACTGGTTAGACAAAGATAACAGAAAGTTATATAAGAAGAATACTAGAAATAATAGTCTACAGTTAGTAGTGGCTAAGGAAGATAGAATAAAAATACTGAAAGCATGTCATGATAATATAGGATATAGAGGGAGATATGCAACAGAGGAATTGCTATAGCAGAGAGTCTGGTGGCCTAAAATAAAAGAAAATGCTGTATAGTATATAAGAATATACTATATATACTAGGTCAGACAAAAAAGAGCTCTAGAACTACCACTGGTAGTAATCTATATACTATCTATATTTTAAGTCTTATATGCCAATATAGTATATATAAACCTACTATCAAATAGATGTAAATATATAGTCTATAGTAGATATGGACTATTGTTATAGATAGAAACTAGAGTATAAAGAAAAGAGAATACTAGGTTAATAGGACAATAGCTATTTGAAAATATAATATGTAGATAGAAAAGTCTAGTAAAGATAGTCATAGACAATAGATCACTATTTAAGAAAACCATAAAGTGGCTAGAAAAAAAATATAGTATCAGAGAAGTAGTTATCTTGCCATATAACTCCTAAGTGAATAGTATAGTAGAAAGATCACACTAGAATCTAAGGTAAATGTTATACAAGGCCACCAAGAAAGATGTAAAGAAATGGACCTGGTATCTATACTATGTAATGTAAGCAAATAGAATTACAGTAAAAAAGAGTATAGGATATTCTTTATACTTTATAGTAACAGAAGTACACCCAACTTTACCTCTAGATATGATTGAAGTAACATGACTCATCAAATACCTGAAAAGAATACTTTCTAGAGAGAAACTTATAGGACTACAAGTGATGGTGCTAGAAAAACATATATCTTATATAGAAGAAATGAAAAATAGAATTATAAAAGAGAAGATTAGAAGAACTCTATAGCTGGAAAATGACCTATAACATAAAATAAAGGAATTTGATCTAGGACTAGGTAGTCTAGTATTGGTAAAGAATTTAGCTATAGAAATGTCAGTGGACAAAATAATAAAGCCAAAATACCTAGGATTTATGGTAGTAGTGAGAAAACTCCAGGGAGGTGCCTATATCTTAGCTAAGCTTAATGGTTTAGTATGGCAGAATAAAGTGGTAGTCTTTAGGGTATTCTCTTATTTATCTAGAAGAAAGTTTGACTTCATGACACAAGTATAAAAACTCCTAAATACATCAGATAGTGACTTACAGAAACTGACAGAGGAACCAAAAAGAAACTTTCATACTAATGAAGCAATAACAAAACTGCTCAATTGGGAATAAATTACAAACAAATACAGAAAGGTTCTAGAAAATAATAAGATATAGTGGAGAACAACCTAGATAAATGCTAGAAAAAGAAAAAGGAAAAATAAGCAAAAAATAGAAAGGGAGAGAAAAGACATACTGGTATATGACATATAATGAGTGAAGAGGAACTGGAAGCTTCTAGAGTAAGAAATAAATAATTTAGAACAATGGTAAGAATACTATTTAATAATAAGACAAAGACAAAGAAAAGTTAAACTAAATAATGACATAAGAAGAAAGAAAAAGAACTTTGGATAATTTTTTCATGTAATATCATGCTAAATATAGACACTATTTTAATGTCATGATAGCAGATATAACAGAAAACTTATAAGTCATACAAAAAAGTCAACGAGATGACTGGTACAGATATATAATAGCAAAATAATATCTAGATACAGAAAACAATAGATAACAATAAAATAAAATATATCTAGAAAGAAACAGAAAAAAGAAAAAAAAAGAATCAAGCCTAATCTTTACTCTTGAGAGTATGATAATTAAATGCTAACTTTATCTCCTGAAGAACCTAAACATAATACTCATCAAAAGTAAAAGGGTCAAAGAAATTGCCACTGAGCTCAAAAAGAAAAATGCCTTTGTAGAAGGTATAAATAAATACCAAATAGATATTAAAGAAGCATGAGATGGCAGTTTGAGAAAATAGACTAGTTATCAGAATACAAATAAACTGAATAGTAGTACAACTAATGGAACCAGGTTGAAGAGAGGAGCATTTGTAAAAAAGTATGTAATAGATAAAAATAATAGATATAGAATCTAGAAAAGTAGAGACTTACTAGTAGAAGAACTAAAGATAATAGAGTCTACCAGTGAAAGGACACAAAAGGAAATTATATACTAGAACAGTATCAAGAACAGAGAATTGGAGTATTAATTAGCTAATATAATAACTCCAGAATAGTATATATCATAGAAAAGGAGTACTAGCTAGTATAGAAAGAAAATATACTTATACTCTAAGATATATATATTAAAGAGTAGAAGTTCAGAAATAACAAAGGGGGATAATTTTGACTTCAATGTATATGTTGCATTCTAATCTCCTATTATGGGTAATTGTTAATTTCAGAGATAAGAAGATATTGTCAGATATTGAACAGGAGTCTAAAGTTTAAGTTAAAGAAATATATATGAGAAGAAGAAGAATATAGACAAAAGACAAAGAGACATTAATTTGCAAACTAGATAGCTACTATGTATTTATTCCATATATATACCCTAGCTGGAATAGGGAAGAGCCAGTCTAAAATGCAATACTCCTTTTAGTCTAAAATACAATACTTCTACTCTGAATTAAGTAAAAGATAAATAGTAATAAGGAAAAGAAAATAAATAAATAATACTAATTATAACCAAAAATCCAGTATATGACAAACAAACAATAAAATGCAGTACTAGCTTCCAATTGTATACTGAAGGTTCAAAAGAATAAAATAGAAGTAAAAGATTAAAAAAGAATATTGTTATAAGACAATCTCTAAAGAAAAAATTATTTCCATGCATTTATTAATCTAATGGAAAATATCCAGGATGTTAGTGCAAGGTTGTAAAGACTTAAAGCTTAACCAAGGTAGTTGTTCAGGAAGAACTCAATAGAGTTCCCTATTAAATTTCATTAGATACTTATACAAATATTGGCTAGTCTATGTGTCTGTCTCCTGTGATCACATAACCCTTACTAAGAATTATATATCTTACATAATCCTTTCTACACTATTTATATCTTTTTTGTATTATATTCTTAAAAGTTTCCCATTAAGTTAATAAATATACAAGAAATAGTTTTCTTTTTGAAAGTCATTTTATAACATGGTCTCCCTTTCAAGTTATCTTATCCCAAGAAATTTTTCTATTGTCTTTAGTTTTTCTTCTATCTTCTCTCCTTCTGTCTCTTATATTCCTTATTTGACCACTCTCATAGCATCTTAGCTATAATCCTTTCTGGTAGTTCTTTTGAGAACTCTTTTTTGTTATCTTCTTTTTTCTGTTGCCTTACTTCTTTGGCCTCTTCCCCATACTTCCTTTCAAACTCTTCTACCAGTTCCTTTATATTCTTCAAGTTTTCCCTACTTTCCCAGGTATCTCCTTCTGCTGTATATCCCTTTTATCATACCAAAAACCCTTCTTTTTCTCTAACTATTCTTTTATTTAGTATCTTTTCTACCTCAAATTCCTTCTCTCCTTCAATGATGACTAGTTTTAGTAAAGTCTTCTTCTGCCCTCCTATCTGAGACTTATACAATCATACTCTACTTACATTAACTATAGGATGTATTTTAATAGAATTTGGTAATTCTAACTCTATAGCATTAGTTGAGACAATTCCCTTTACTTTGTATAGGCCTACAAACTGTTCTGTTAGCTTTTCCAATCTTTTTCCTATTATTTGCCATTTTAAGTCCTTTGTACTTAACAGTACTAAGTCTCCAACTTTATACTCCTCTCCTTCTCCTCACTTTCTGTTTGCATACTTCTTTATCTCCTCCTATGCTTTTTTTAACACCACTTTTGCTTTTTTCTGAATTTTCTTCATCCTTTCTACAAATTTTTCTGCTACTTCAAAATTTTCTCTTCTTCTTTCTTCAAACTCCATTCTTGGATCTTGACCATAATTTATCTTGAAAGGAAATACTTTTATAGCTGAATGAATTTTGTTATATGCAAATTCAGCAGTTTCCAGCCAGTCTGGCTACTACTCTTGTCTATGGTCGATAAAAACCCTCAGGTATTGTTCTAACTCCTGATTGATCCTTTCTATTTGTCTATCTATTTGGGGATGATAGACTGTTGATAGCTTTGTTTGGATCTCTAACAACTCATTTAGTTCTTTTATCATTCCTGCTACAAACTACACTCCTTTATTTAATATGATGCTTTCTAAAAGACTATGTAATTTCCAAATATGATCTTTGAATAGCCTAGCAAGTTCTTCTGCTGATGTTTTCTCCATAGTTACTATAAAATGTACCATTTTACTAAATTGGTTGCAAACCACTAGAATTGCATTATAACTCTGAGCTAAAGGTAGCTTTGTAATGAAATCTGCTGAAATATGACTTTATAGTTTTTTTGGAATTGCATTGGGCATCAGCTTTCCTACTAGGGTCTCACTTCTATTCTTGTAGCATTAATAAGCATTACATTCATTCATATATCTTCCTACTTCTTTTGTAACTGCTAGTCACCAGTAGTTCCTTGTTATCAGTTCCATTGTTTTCCATTTTCTCCTATATTTTTTTATTGGTATATTATAATGTAACTGTATCACCTCTTCTCTCAATTTTCTCTCTGGCATATAGATTTATCCTTCTTTTATGACTACTCCTTCTTCTATTATCTACTCTTCATCCCTTAATATTTTCATTCCTGCTTTTTTTAGTTCTTCTACCACTTTAATCACTTTTTTGTTTCCTTTCTGTGCTTTTTTAATCTTGTTTCTTAGATTGCCCTCTTTTACCAATGTTTCTGTTCTCTTCATCTATTCTGGCTTTATTAACATTTGGTTTTCATTATCCTTTTTTACTCTCTCTTGCCAATCTAGTCTTCTGTTCAATTTATCTGTCTTTTCTATACTCTTTTCTGGAATATGTTTCAAGATAAAGTTGAATTGTGATAGGTATAATATCTATCTAGTTTGTCTTTAGTTTAACTTTTGGCTAGTCATAAAGTACTATAGGTTTTTGTGGTCCATTCAGATCTCAAACCTTACTTTTGTCTCTTTTAAGTAGTGCCTCTATGACTCTAAGTACTGAATTACTACTAGCATTTCTTTGTCATAGATTTTATAGTTTTGTTCAGTTATATTCAATGATTTCAAGATGAAAGCAACTGGCCTCTACTTTCTATCCCTATATTTTACTGACAATACTCTTTCTATTGCATAGTCTGAGGCATTTGCCTTCATCTTCATTTTTTTATCTACTTTTTTTAATCTTCTGAACACTTCTCTCTGCTTTTCTCTTCATCTCCACTTTTCTTTCTTTTTGACTAGTAGATGCAAAGGAGCTGTTATTCTAGCAAAGTCCTTAATAAACTGTTTGTAATAGTTTGCAAGCTTTAGAAAGTTTTGTACTTCCTTTATATTTCTTGGTACTAGTTAGCTTAGAACTTCATTTATTTTTTCCTTCTGCATTTCTACCCCTCAAGGTCCAATTACTACACCTAGAAATTCTATCTCCTTTACTTTCCACCAACATTTTTCTGGCTTAACAAATAGGTCATTTTCCTTTAGTCTGTTTAATACTTTCTCCACTAGCGGTTCATATGTGCCAATATATATTGTGAACACTGTTTTTTACTTATCATCCTCCTTGATCCTTACATTATTATACCTCCATCTAAGATCCAGTTTTGTAAACACCTTCTTTTTCTTTACTCTATCTAGGATATCTATGATAAGAGGTAATGTTATGACTTAGACTCCAAATGTGTTTGTTGCCTAAGGATAACTGATAGTTTTTGTACTATCACTTTCCAAGTGATATTCTATTAGGGTATTTCAACAAGAGTATATTCAATTGTCTTTCTAGTTAATGTTCACTCCAGAGATAATTGTTAATTATAACAATACTTTCTTGAAATGTCCTTTCAAACCAAAGATTAAAAAAAGAAAAAAAGAACTTGGAGTTCTTTACTTTTTCCAGATATATTTATGAACACTCCTACTAATCTATCCTAATAGAGAAGTAGCTAATACTGTCTGTGACTGTTGCTGTCCAGGTTACTACCAATATCTGTTTTAGAATTTATAGTTTGTTTATAAGTTTGTTTTAAGTATCCTTCTGTTATAGTTTCTATTCAGGTTAGTTCTTTTTTAGGTTTCAGTTGAATCTGGATCTATTAAAGATCCTAATCAGTAGTTACTATTGATATCAACCAATCATAATCATTGAGAACAGTGGTCTAGTTCTCCTATCCTCTTTCTTGAGCCCTTTCCCATTCATTCAATGAGTGGAATAACCATTTATAATTATTCCCTCTGAGATAATCAACTTCATAATGATCATCTAGAGGGAGATTATCTCTCTACCCATCATACTCCTCTTCATCTCCTAGGGGATTTGTCATAATAGACAAAGAGTATCTATTTTTTACTGTCTACTAATTTATATGATAATAGTCTTGCACCATTCTTCTTTTTCTATCCTTTTTCATTACAAAATAGACTGGTGAGGTCTATGGTGATTTCAATAGCTAAATATACCCTTTTTGTAACTGGTCCTCCACAAATGCTTGTACTTCTTCTCTTTCTTTAATTCTATTATATAGTCCTATGGTTTTCTTGTGGGCATTCTTTCTGACTTCTCCTTTCCAAATACTTTCTTCTACTTCCAGAATCTCCTAGGCACCAGTTCTTTTACTGTTTTCTCTTCTTCTATCTTTCTTACTTGCTTTTTTTTCTGTGTTTTCTACTTCCTATTACAAACTTCATTTGGACTATAACTCTAGGAATACTTGACTGATTTTGACAATCTAAATGGCTACCAAAAGCCCTTAAGAAGACCTTTCAAACAGTACCAAAAACATCTCAAAGCAATTAGTATTTACCGAGTTATCAGCAGATTAGTTGGTGATCACCAAGTCACTAGACACTAAATCACTGATATCTCAGGAACCACTTAACATAATTGTTTGCTTCAATAACCATCATGAAGCTCTCTTCAATATGCTTTTTTCAGCTATAAATAAAACCCAAGACAATAAGATTCCATGGAGATACAAGATTCTCAGTGTTTGTACATAATACTGATCTTTACTCATAGATTATCATCTGTTCTTGAATAGAACAAAGGACTGTCCTAAAATGGTTAGGTTATCTCTATTTCAAGAACAATAGTACTCCTATATGTAAAATAATAGATAGTGATCATGTGGTAGGCTGTTCTAGTGCATAGACCACTACAATTATATATTTAAGAACTGTATATCTGAGAATAAACCTCAGACTTAATAATATCTTTTGCTACTTGTCTAACTTTGCTTTTTTGAGTACTTTGATTATCAAATCAACTAATCACAAATTAGTAAGTGACCATTTGTAATAGTTTGTTAAGTCTACTGTTTTCTGTCCCTATTGTCTCTACAAAGGATATGGGGTTGTGTTCATTCCAGATGTAGGTCTAGGAGGCTATAAGAGGGTTTCTTTGTCTCTATTACAGGACAAGATGACTTTTCTGAGGGTATCTCTGTTTCTGTTACAGAACAGATGATTTACTGAGAGCTCAGAGTGGGTTTCTGTCAAAGACTTATCTCTATAGTAGGCTGGACCCCAGGCATAAAGGAGAAGGTCTATCTCTCAAACTATTGAGAGCAGGCTAGCTAGTGTATCACAGCTAGTCCTGAAAGACTTTGGATTTGTATAAACATTTCTAAAAAACCCTTGCAGGTGACTGGAATCACTCTGAGACCCCTATTTCTCTTCTATGAGCCAGTGTGAGAAACTGGACATGATATTGAACTCTTCTCTCAAGACAGGACCTATGTTATTAGAAGGACACTTTTAGTATAGTTATAGTGTAGTTTCTGCCTACTACACTTCATCTACTGAACTAGAGATATTGTATGTTATGAGAGCCCCAAGAAAGAAATGGTCTCCCACTTATTTAAATACTTAATCCAAAATCTCAAGTCATACAATAAGATCAAGGTATAAATAGTGTGGGAACTTAGGTAACCAAATCATGTGACAAGGTCAAGTGACCATAGAATATTCTAGAAGAACATGTGATCATAGACTAGTAGTAGTATAGCCACTGTAAAATAGTATAAGTAGTAGTCCAATCCAAGGAAAAATTCCATTGAGTTCTTCTTGAACATCCACTGAGGGTGATCACTAAGAGCATTCACTGCCTATCAATAACATAAGAACTCAATACCCATTGTTGACCCTACACCTCGCAGCCTTAACATTCTTATTTTCACTTACTCTCTTATCATCCTCGCTAACGAGCACAGCACTTAAAAGCATCTTGGATAGTGGACCCTAGCTATAAAGGGAACTTCACTATTAGTTAGGGACAGTAGGTGGATGGCCTGAACAAAGCTTGTATCCCTACCTAAGACCTGACCTCTATATCGAGTGGGCTTATAACTAGTTCTTCACTATCAGCTCTGTACTACTGATCCATTGTGACCGGTCTATACAGGGGAATGACGGCAACCTCTTAAAGGCCCATCTAGCTTAGAGATTCCCTTCTTAGGGATAATATTGTTTTACCCTTCTTAGTCAGTAGCCAGTCATAAGTACAGACGAAGAAGACCATTCATCCTTCTATAAGGAATCATCATTATCACTATCACTATCACCATCACCATTGCCAATGTCTCACCAACAACAACAGTAACAGGGGGAATGTCCTTTGGTGCCTGCCCCCCTCTAGACCAGAGAGAAGTAACTTCTTGCCATAATTGCAACCCTATAACAGCAAGTCAACACTATGCTTCTTCAGCAACAGAGGAGCAGAGTGGAGGTTGCAAGACCTCAAGTTTTCAGTGGGAAGATGGAAGAGGTGAGCATATTTATTAACGCGGCTCACCTATACATTAGAATGAAGATGATGGAAGAGGTAGCAGCAACCCAGGTGGCCTGGGTGTTGTCATATGTATAGAGAGGAATAGTGGAGGTATAGAAGAATAACTTGCTGGATGAGCTAGCTAAGGGAGAGTCAGAAGTGAAATCAGCAGAGCAGCTATTCACAAAGATAAGGAACAACTTTGGGGAAACATCAGAGGAGGAGAGGAAAATAGAACAGCTAAGAACAATTGAACAAGAAGGGAGGACCTGTAACAAGTATGTGCAGGAATTCAAAAAGATTGCCAGGGGGAGTGGCTATGAGGGAAGACCTCTTGTTGAAGAATTCAAGAGAGAGTTGAATGGAAGTATTAGGAGGAAGCTGGCAGAAGCAGAAGAACCACCAACTACCATTGGAGAGTGGCAAGAAAGAGCAGTGAGACTGGATAGAAATCAGAGGCAAAACAGAATAGAAGAAAAGACATTGGGGAGGAATACAGCGTATCCAGGAGGAAATGCACAGCATAGAGAGGGAGGATCATATGGGGGAAGAGGGGGGCAAATAACATGGAGAACAGGAGGAGGGTACAGAGGAGGAGGAGGAGGAAATACGTTCAATAGAAGGGGAACTCAAGTGAGTTCAAGGAGAGACCCAAATACAATGGATATAAATAGAGGAAGAGGAGAAGACAGGACATGCTATATGTGTGGAAAGTGGGGCCATATGACCAAAAATTGTTGGGAAAGGCATAAAGAAAGAGTAGTAGAAATGCCGCAGGAGTCGGCAAAAGAAAATGGAGGACAGTGAGCTTTCAGCTGGCTTCCAATAATCTGTATAGTGTATTGTGTCCAGAAAAGCTGGGAAATAAATTCAATTGCACCAATATAACTGAGAGAATAAGAGATGTATGGTGCACTCTACGGCTATTAAGAGAAGTTTGGATAAAGGTGGGGTTAGAGAAGCTGAAAAACCATAAAGGGGTAGCAGTAAGAGCACTGCTAGATAGTGGGGCAACAGGCCTATTCATAGATACAACCTTTGCTAGAGAAAAGGGGTTTAAAATGGAAAAGCTAAAGAAACCTCTGTTAGTTAGAAATGTAGATGGAACAGTAAATGCAGAGGGAGCCATAACACACCAGGTAGAGTACAATATGTTCTTCAAAGAACATGTAGAGAGGGCAAGAATGGATATATGTAACTTAAGAAAAACAGAGGTGATACTGGGAATGCCATGGCTAGCAGCTCATAACCCAGAGATAGATTGGGAGAAAGGAGAGGTAGAAATGACGTGCTGTCCACCTATATGTGGAAAGAGAAAGCAGGAAGAGAAGAGAAAGGAAGTAAAGAAAGTAGAGAGGGACAAAGATAAAGAAATGTTGAAAAAACTGGTGCCTAAAAGGTTTTGGAGGTAGGGAAAGATATTCAAAAAAAAGAAGTCAGAAAGAATGCCAGTATGAAAAACCTGGGACCATGCCATAGAGTTGAAGGAAGGATTTATACCAAAAAAGGAAAAGGTGTACTCATTGTCCAGAGAGGAAAGAGAGGAGGTGCAAGCATTTGTAGAAGACCAGCTAAGGAAAGGATACATCTGCCCTTCCAAGTCACCCCAAACGTCACCAGTACACTTTGTAGCAAAGAAGGATGGCACATGGAGAATAGTGCAAGACTATTGACACATAAATCAGTAGACGATAAAGAATGGGTATCCCTTATCCCTCATTGCAGACATACTAGATGGGGTAGGAAAAAGAAAGGTGTTTACAAAGCTGGACCTGAGATGGGGATACAATAATGTTAGGATCAAAGAGGGAGATGAGTGGAAGGCAGTATTTACAATGTATATTGGAGCTTATGAACCCACAGTCATATACTTTGGGTTAACAAACTCTCCTGCTATCTTCCAAGCAATGATGAATGACCTATTTAGAGATCTCATAAACCAGGGAGACACAGCAACATTTATCAATGACATCCTGGTAGCCACAGACACTGAAGAAGGACACAATGAGTTAGTAGAGGAGGTACTAAAAAGGTTAGAGGAGAATGACCTATTTGTAAAGCCCAAAAAGTGTAAATGGAAAGTAAGAGAGGTAGAATTT
>Ga0153973_100064_pt1 | contig 17769 bp, 15 predicted proteins | sample TSGA057MetaG_FD_104700 | JGI IMG/M metagenome (GOLD analysis project Ga0153973, IMG submission 104700) | Attine ant fungus gardens microbial communities from Georgia, USA - TSGA057 MetaG | ecosystem: Host-associated > Fungi > Mycelium > Unclassified | place: USA: Georgia, Yuchi Wildlife... | reverse complement strand
CTCTGTCAATTTCTCTGATCTCCTCCCCTTCATCTGCCATTTTAAGTCTTTTGTACTTAGCAGTACTAAGTCCCCTACTCTGTATTCTTCTTCCTCCCTTTGCCTTCTGTTTGCAAACTTCTTTATTTCTTCCTGCACTTTCCCTAGCACTGCTTTTGCTTTCTCCTGGATTTTCTTCATTCTTTCCACAAATTTTCCTGCTGCTTTGTACTTTCCCTTTCTCCTCCCTTCAAACCCCATCCTTGGATCCTGACCATAGTTTGCTTTGAATGGCGATATTTTTGTTGCTATGTGGATTTTATTGTTGTACACAAATTCCGCCGTTCCTAACCAATCCAGCCACTGCTCTTGTCTGTGGTCAATAAAGACCCTCAGATACTGCTCTAACTCCTGGTTTATCCTTTCCATCTGTCCATCTGTTTGAGAGTGATAGGCTGTCAAGAGTTTCATCTGGATTCCCAACAAGTTATTCAACTCCCTCATCATTCCCACTACAAACTGCACTCCTCTATCTGATATGATGCTTTCTGGAAGTCTATGTAACTTCCATACGTGGTCTCAAAACAGCTTTGCAAGTCCTTCTGCTGATGTTTTCTCCATTGTGGCTATAAAATGTGCCATTTTGCTAAAATGGTTGTATACTACCAGGATAGCATCGTATCCCTGGGCTAATGGCAGCTTGGTGATAAAGTTTGCCAAGATGTGGCTCCATGGCTTTTCTGGGATTGCATTGGGCATCAGTTTTCCTGCTGGTGCTTCGCTTCGATTCTTGTACCTTTGATATGTGTCGCATCTATCCATATACCTCTCCACCTCCTTTGTTACTCCTGGCCACCAGTAATTCCTAGTGACCAACTCTGCTGTCTTCCATCTCCCTCCGTGTCCTCCTACTGGGGTGTTGTGGTGCAATCGTATTATCTCCCCCCTGAGTTTCCCTTCTGGCACGTATATCCTCTCTTCTTTCATTACTATTCCATCCTCTATTTCCCATTCTTCATCTTTCAGTGTCTTTATTCCTACCCTCTTCAGCTCTTCTACTGCTTTTACTACTCTTTTATCCTCTTCCTGTGCCCTTTTGATTCTTTTTTTCAGGTCTCCTTTCTCTATCATTGTTTCAGCTCCCCTAATCCATTCTGGTTTTATCAGTTTCTGGTCCTCGTTGTCCTTTTCCACTCCCTCCTGCCAGTTGGGTCTCCTGCTTAGTCTGTCTGCCTTCCCCATGCTCTTTTCTGGAACATGTTTTAATGTAAAATTAAATCGTGACAGGTATAGGGCCCATCTCACTTGTTTATGGTTTAATTTTTGGCTTGTTATAAAATACTGGAGGTTCTTGTGGTCTGTCCAGATTTCAAATTCAAGTTTCATTCCCTCCAAGTAGTGCCTCCATGCTTCTAGACACCTAATAACTGCCAGCATCTCTTTATTGTGAATTTCATAATTTTGCTCTGTAGCGTTCAACGATTTAGAGATGAAGGCCACCGGCCTCCACTTTCCATCCTTACACTTTGTTGACAATACTCCCCCCATTGCATAGTCTGAAGCATCTGCCTCCACTCTCATCTCCCTATCAATATCTGGAATAGCTAAGACGGGCTCTGTGGTGAATACCGCCTTAAGCCTTTCAAACACCTCCTCCTGTTTCCCTTCCCATTTCCATTTCTGCTCCTTCCTGACCAGCACATGCAGCAGTGCTGCTACCCTAGCAAAGTCTTTTATAAATCTTCTGTAATAATTGGCGAGACCTAAAAACTTCTGCACTTCTTTGACATTTCGGGGTGCTGGCTAGTTTAGTACTCCCTCCACTTTTTCCTTCTGTATTTCCACCCCTCTTGGACCAATTACTACTCCCAGAAATTCTACCTCTTTTACTTTCCATTTACACTTTTTGGGCTTTACAAATAGGTCGTTCTCCTCTAACCTTTTTAGTACCTCCTCTACTAACTTGTCATGTCCTTCTTCAGTGTCTGTGGCTACCAGGATATCATCAATAAATGTTGCTGTGTCTCCCTGGTTTATGAGATCTCTAAATAGGTTGTTCATCATTGTTTGGAAGGTAGCGGGAGAGTTCATTAACCCGAAGTACATGACTGTGGGTTCATAAGCTCCAATATGCATTGTAAATGCTGCCTTCCACTCATCTTCCTCTTTGATTCTAATGTTATTGTATCTCCACCTTAGGTCCAGCTTTGTAAACACCTTCCTCTTTCCTACCCCATCTAGTATGTCCACAATGAGAGGTAAGAGGTACCCATTCTTTATTGTCCACTGATTTATGTGTTGATAGTCCTGTACTATTCTCTGTGTGCCATCCTTCTTTGCTACAAAGTGTACTGGTGACATTTGGGGTGACTTGGATGGTCAGATGTATCCTTTCCTTAGCTGGTCTTCTACAAACACTTGCACCTCCTCCCTTTCCTCTCTGGACAGTGAGTACACCTTTCCCTTTTTCAGTATAAATCTTTCCTTTAACTCTATGGCATGGTCCCAGGTTTTTTGTACTGGCATTCTTTCTGACTTCTTTTTTCTGGATACCTTCCCCCACCTCCAAAACCTTTTAGGCACCAGTTTTTTCAATATTTCTTTGTTCTCATCCCTTTTTACTTTCTTTACTTCCTTTCTCTTCTCTTCTTGCTTTCTCTTTCCACATATAGGTGGACAGCGCATCATTTCTACCTCTTCTTTCTCCCAATCTATCTCTGGGTTATGGGCTGCTAGCCATGGCATTCCCAGTATCACCTCTGTTTTTCCTAAGTTACATACATCCATCCTCGCCCTTTCCATATGTCCTTTGAAAAACATGTTGCATTCCACTTGATGCGTTATAGCTCCCCCCATATTTACTGTTCCATTCATATTTCTAACTAACAGGGGGTTTTTTAACTTCTCCATTTTAAACACCTTTTCTCTGGCAAAGGTCGTATTCATGAATAGACCTGTTGCCCCACTGTCTAGTAATGCTTTCACTGCTATCCTCTCATGGCTTTCCAACTTTTCTAGCCCCACCCTTATCCAAACTTCTCTTAGTGGCTGGAGCATGCATCGTACATCTCTTACTCTCTCAGTTGTATTGGCAAACTTTGATTTATTGCCCAGCTTTTCCGGGTGCAATATACTGTACAAATTATTGGAGGCCAGCCGAGAGCTTACTGTCCTCTACCTTCTTTTGCCGACTCATGCAGCATTTCCACTACTCTTCCTTTGTATCTTTCCCAACAATTTTTGGCCATATGGCTCCACTTTCTGCATACATAGCATGTCCTATCCCCCCCTTTTCCTTTGTCTACCTCCATTGCGTTTGGGTCTCTTCTTAGACCTGTTTGAGCTCCTCCTCTATTGGACATGTTTCCTCCTCCTCCCCCTCTATATCCTTCCCCCATTCTCTATATTATTTGTCCCTCCTTTCCTCCATACAATCCTCCTCCCCTTGGCTGCACATTTTCTCCTGGGCGCGCTGCATTCCTCCCCAACATTCTTTCTTCTATTCTACTTTGCCTCTGATTTCTGTCTAACCTCACTGCTCTTTCCTGCCACTCTCCAATGGTGGTTGGTGGTTCTTCTGCTTCTGCCAACTTTTTTCTAATACTCCTGTTTAGTTCTCTCTTGAACTCTTTGATGAGGGGTCTTCCCTCATAGCTGCTTCCCCTGGTGACCTTTTTAAATTCCTACACATACTCGTCACAGGTCCTTCCTTCTTGCTTGATTGTTCTCAGCTGTTCTATCTTCCTTTCTTCTTCCAATGTCTTCCCAAAGTCATCCCTTATCTTAGTAAACAACTGTTCTGTTGATTCCACCTTTGACTCTCCCTTGGCCAGTTTGTCTAGTAGGTTGTCCTTTCATGCCTCCGCTACTCCTCCCTGTACATATGATAATACCCAGGCTATCTGGGTTGCTGCTGCTTCTTCTGCCATCTTTATCCTTATATATAAGCAAGCTGCATTAACAAACACGCTCACCTCCTCTATCCTTCTACTAAAGACTTGAGGTTTTGTGACCTCTACTCTGCTTTCTTGTTGCTGAAGGAGCATGGTACTAACCTGCTGCTGCAGGGTTGCAATCATGGCAAGGAGTTGCTCCTCTCAAGAGATGGATGCTGGGGAAGGTTCCTCTTGTTGCTGTTGTTGGTGGGACATACATGATGGTAATGATGATGATGATGATAGTAATGGTGATGATGATTCCTCATAAGAGAATGAGCAATCTTCTTTGTCTGTACTTATAGCTAATTACCGACTAAGAAGGGTAAAACAGTATTATCTCTAAGAAGGGAATCCCTAAGCTAGATGGGCCTTTAGGAGGTTTCTGTCATTCTCCTACATAGACTGGTCACAATGGATCAGTAGCACAGAGCTGATAGTGAAAGAACTAGTTACAAGCCCACTTGGTATAGAGGTCAGGTCTCAGGCAGGGATACGAGCTTTGTCCAGGCCATCTACCCACTGTCCCTAACTGACAGTGAAGTCCTCTTTACAGCTAGGGCCCACTATCCAAGATGCTTTCGAGCACTGTGCCCATTAGCGAGGATGATAAGAGAGTAAGTATAAGTAAGGATGTTGAGGCTATGAGGTGCAGGGTCAACAGTGGGGTATCAAGTTCTTATGTTATCAATAGGCAGTGAATGCTCTTAGTGATTACCCTAGGTAGATGTTCAAGAAGAACTTGATGGAGTTTTTCCTTGGATTGAACTACTACTTATACTATTTTACAGTGGCTGTACTACTACTAGTCTATGATCACATGTTCTTCCAGAATGTTCTATGGTCACTTGACCTTATCATGTGATTTGGTTACCTAAGTTCCCACACTATTTATACCTTGACCTCATTGTATGACTTGAGATTTTGGATTAAGTGTTTAAATGCATGGAAGATCATTTCCTCCTTAGGGCTCTCATAATATGGTCCAAGAACCTTTTTTGACAAGAAGTAAACACTGGAATTTTCCCTACCCAGAGCTGGGCTGACTTCAATCAGTACTTCTATATCCAGTTCTTTTCAGTAAATACAGAGGCTGACAGGATTAATATCTTGGAGAGAGTATCCTACCACCAAGGAAGTTAGACAGTGGATGACTACTTAGATGGTTTTCAAGCCCTGGTCTCTGATGCTGGGTACATAGACTTTTGGACCCTGGTGGTAAAATTTTGATAAGAGCTCTGAGTGAACATTCAGAGCTAGATCACTACCATGCCATATAGGAGACCCATAGACACTGATCCCAAGGCCTAGTATTGTATAGCCTAGAGAATTAATATTATAAGATGATTCCCAGGAAAGAAGCTATTTTCACATATTTATCAACCTTGATGGGAAATATCAAAGAATACAATACAGGAAAGATATAAATAGCATGGGAAGGATTATGTAAGATATAGGTAGTTCTTAGTAATAGTCATGTGATTGCAGGAGACAGGCATACAGACCAACTAATATTTGTATAAGTATCTAGTAGAATTTAATAGAGAACTCTATCGAGTTCTTCCCTCAAGGGGAATAAAGATGTTAAGTGTTGGAAGGACTGGAAGGCTTTGTTGGCCAGCCTGGCCTGATTGATTATTAGTACAAGGTCATAAAGACTTAGGCTCAACCAAGGTGGTTGTTTAGAAAGAACTCAATAGAGTTTCCTATTGGATTCCACTAGGTACTTATACAAATATTGGTTGGTCTGTGCACCTGTCTTCCACAATCACATGACCATTACTAAGAACTATCTATATCTTATATAATCCTTTCTACACTATTTATATCTTTTCCACATTGTATTCTTTGATGTTTCCCATCAAGGTTGATAAACATGTGAGAAATAGTTTCCTTTTTGGGAATTATCTCATAACACAAGGATTTATTTTTGATAAACATTTAAGAAATATATGGTGTAGCAGTTGCCTTGAAGCATAGAGATGGAGAGAGAATACAGCAAAAGAAAAAGGAGTAGTCAATGTAAAGTATAGTCAGTATAGAAGAAAAAATACAGTTGAAAGAATATCAGAGAAGGATAGGAAGAGAATTTTGTGTCCAGAATATAGGACTGGAAAGAAACAGCCATGGTGGAATTAGAGAGTAGCAGTATGTCCTATACAGGGAGAAGTGTAGCAAAGCAGTGTGCAGACAGGAATTCCAAGAAGTACAGCAAAAAAGGAGGGTACAGAGAGAGATATAAGGTGGACATTTAAAATGTTGAGAGAAGTATGGTTGAATATAGGAGTAGAAAAGGTAGATACACATGAAGGTGTAATAGTGAAAGCACTCTTGGATAGTGGTGCAACAGGAATGTTCATGGATAAAAAGATGGCAGCAAGACATAGGTTTGGACTGCAGAAACTAGAGAGACTGGTGATAGTAAAAAATGTGGATAGTACAAACAACAGTGGAGGAACAATTATATATCAGGTGGAAGTCAATGTGTACTATAAAAACCACATTGAAAGAATGAGGATGGACATATGTAACCCAGGAAAGACAAATGTAATATTGGACATACTATGGTTACAAGTCTATAATCCAGAAATCAACTAGAAGACAGAAGAGGTTAAAATAACAAGATGTCTGCCACTATGTGAGAGAAACACAAAGTTGAAAGAAGAGAAGAAAGTAAAGAAAAGAAGATGAGTAGTTACTCTAGAGAAAAAAAAAATTGTAAGATAGACAATAAAAAAGATTGGAGAAGAGAAAAGAAGGTTGAGGCAGATCATAGGAAAATTTAGGAAATGGTTCCAAGAAAATACCTGAAGTGGAGGAAGGTATTTGGGAAGGTTATAGCAATTTAGCCTGAGACAACTTGGTCACACTCTGGGTCCAAGTCAACAAAAAGAACTTAATAAAGTCTCTATTAGATTCTATATACTACTTATACAACTACTACATGGTCTGTGCACTACTTTCCCATACTCATCATGTGACATTCATCATGTGACACTTTCCTATACTCCTTCCTTGTGTAGTAAGTCCAAATGAGAAGAGAAAAGAAAAAGAAAAGAAAAGAAATATAAATAATGACTTAGCTGTTTTGCCAAGTCATGACAAAGGCAGAGTCAGAGAGGATGTCTATGAGAAAAGTCTGGGATCATGCTATAGATCTCAAGGAGATGTTCAAGCCTAAGAAAGAAAAGATCTACCCATTATCAAAAGATGAAAGAAAAGAGGTTCAGAAATTTGTAAATGATCAACTTAGGTGTTATGAGCCATCTTGGCCATAATAACTTTTTATTTCTTTAATCCTTTATTTTTACTTTACTTTTCTTTTAATTAGACAATAGAGAAGTCACATGATCAGAATTATATGACCTTTCACATTTGTCATATTCCATCATATTCTGTAACAAATCAGTCACAAGATCAGTCATGTCACACAGGTCACATATCAAGAAACATTCTAGTAGATTCTATTAAATTATTAGTAGGTTATAGTTAGTAGCACAGACCATGTGTAAAAGATATAAGTAGTAGCTCAAATCTAAGAGAAACTCTGTCAAGTTCTCTTTGTTTATCCCAAATAAAAGACAACTTAGTCCTAGGGTTAGCTCAACCCAACAGTCATATTACAGCAATGGCCATATGGTCAGAAAGAGATCCTACTATATCATTCTATTCCCTGCTATAATGGGTTGTTGGAATGTTTCTTTTGTTTCTTAATTGTTGATTTAATAATTTGTAATCCTAATATATACTCTAGGGGTACAGAGGGGCCTAACAACAAGTTACCCCTATCATCTTCCTCCCTCTATCGCTCTATCGCTCTACTACTATTTTTGAGTGACTGAGTTTTCCTGTTTGTTTTCTTTATAAAAAGTCTATATAAAACATCCCTCAAGGGAATATTTCACTTTGAGGAGAACTTAGGCATTCACTCGACTAAGAGTTTAACCATTTGCTACATATTTTTGGAGTAGATTTCTAACTATATGGTCAGTTGAAGTAGAGCCTACACAAGGACATGGGAGTTTTAGGCAGTACTACTGTATTGACAGCAAGCTAGGCTACTAGACTAGTTCAAGAAGGGTAGTGTTACAGTGCAAGACAAATGTGTATCTCCAAGATCCACAATCAACTGGGGCTTGCTTGAGAGAATACCAAAAACACTATATTTCTCTAGTTTCTACTCTGCTTTTGACTATTCATTATTGTTTGTAAGCTCTCTCTCTTCTAATTTATCTCTCCTGTACCTACTTGTCTATACACAACTATAAAACAGTTTGGAAATTCTGTCTCTCTGATCTGTTACCTCACTCTTATATTCTCTTTTATCCATATCAACAGGAAAGGAAAAGAGAAAGGTAGAACAGTTGAGAACAATAGAACAGGGGAGTAGAATGTATAATGAGTATATCTAGAAGTTTAAAAAGATAGCAAGAGGAAGTGGGTATAAGAGATAGTCTCTTATTGAGGAATTCAAAAGAGGGTTAAATAAAGAACTCAGAAGAAAATTGGCAGAAAGTTCCCCCAGCTCAATAGAGGAGTGGTAGGAGAGGTCAGTGAGGTTAGATAGGAATCAAAGACAAAGGAGAGGATAGTAGGGAGGAACATGGTATATCCATTGGAAAATGCACTGCAAAAAGGAGGATTTAGAGGAGGATTATATGGAGAGAGAGAAGGACAAATCATGTAGAAGGCAGAGGTTTAGAACTTCAGAGAAAGATATCAAAATAGGAATTAGTATAGGGGGACTGAAACTAGACCAGGGCCAATGGCAGTAGATGGAGGAAAGAGGGGTGGATCTAGAATTTGTTTCAACTGCAGGAGATTTGGGTATATGGCTCAAGATTATAGAAGTAGAAGACAGGGAGTTGGGAAGGGAAGGAGAATCAATTAAGGAAGCAAGTCATCAAAAGAGAATGGAGGTTAGTAGGCTTCCAGCTACCTTTCCATAATAAGTACAATGTTTTGAAATGTGTAAAATTGAACAATGGATCAAGTACCTAAAACATCAAGGAAGTAAGAGATGTAAGAAAAATAATAAAACTACTAAGAGAGATGTGGATATAAGTGGGAGTAAAAAAATAGATACTCATGAAGAGGTATCTGTTAAAGCATTGTTGGATAGTGGAGCAATGGGGTTATTTGTGAATAAAAAGTTTGTGAAGAAGTGGGGATTTAAGAAGGAAAAATTGGCAAGGCCAATCCAGATCAAAAATATAAATAAAACAGACAATAGTGGAGAAATGGTGACACATGAGATAGAATGCAACTTGTATTACAAAAGGCATGTGGAATAAATAAAGATAGATGTATGTGACCTGGGGAGAACAGAGGTAATTTTAGAGATGCTATGGCTGGTAGTACATAACCCCAAAATTGACTGGAAGAAGGGGGAGATAAAAATAACAAGATGTCTATCCCTGCATGGAAAAAACCAGGAAATAGAGAAAGCAAAGAAAAAAAGCAAGTGAGAAGAAAAAAAAGGCCAGATAAAGAAGTTGTGAGGGAATTAGTGCCAAAAAGATTTTAGAGGTAGAAGAAAGTATTTGGAAAGGCAAAGTCAGAGAAAATACCAGTGCAAAAAGCCTGGAATCATGCAATTGAGCTAAAAGAGAAATTCATGCCAAAAAAAGAAAAAGTGTATGCATTGAACTATCAAAGTCACCACAAATATCCCCAGTCTATTTTGTAGCCAAAAAAGATAGAAAGCAACAAATAGTACAGGACTATAGGCATATAAACTAGTAGACAGTAAAGAATAACTATCTGTTACCACTAATTGCCAATATCCTGGATGGAGTGGGAAACAAGAAAGTATTTACAAAGTTGGATTTGAGATGGAAGTATAACAACATCAGAATCAAGAAAGGAGATGAATAGAAGACAGCCTTCACAACACATATAGGAGCATATGAGTCTACAGTCATGTACTTTGGACTTACTAACTTTCCTGCCACTTTCCAAACTATGATAAATGACCTCTTCCAAGATATAATCAACCAAAAAACCACCACAACCTTCATCAATGATATTATTGTAGCAACAGAGACAGAGGAGGGATATAATGAGGTGGTAGAAAAAGTATTAAAGTGGTTGGAAGAAAACAACCTATTTGTAAAACTAGAAAAGTACAAGTGAAAAGTCAAAGAGGTAGAGTTCTTAGGGGTAGTAATTGGACCAAAGGGAGTAGAGATGCAGAAGAAAAAGGTGGAAGGGGTATTGAACTGGCCAGTTCCTTGAAATGTGAAAGAAGTTATTAGCATGAAGCCATGAGGACTCAGAGCTCAACCACAGTGGTTGTTCAGAAAGAACTCAATAGAGTTTCTTGTTGGATTTTCTTAGGTACTTATACAAATATTAGATAGTCTGTGCACCTATCTCCCACAATCACATGATCCTTACTAAGAACTATCTATATCTTACATAATCCTTTCCACACTATTTATATCTTTTACATGTTGTATTCTTGGATATTTCCTATCAAGTTGATAAATGTATAAGAAATAGTTTCCTTCTTGGTTGTCTCATAATAGAAGTGTAGAAATTTCTAGGGTTAGCCAACTATTACTGGCAATTTATCAAAGATTTTGCCAGAGTAGTAGCACCTTTGTATCTACTAGTAAGAAAGGAAAAAAAGTAGAGATGGAAAAAAGAGTAAGAGGAAGTGTTCTAGGGCATAAAGAAAGCATTTATATCAGAACCAGTACTAGTAGTGCCAGATCCAGACAGAGAAATATGGGTAGAAGCTGATGCATCTAACTATGCAATAGGAGGGATATTATTGATGAAATGTGAGAATGGAAAATAGAGGCCAGTAACATTCATATCTAAGTCAATGAATCCCACCAAAAGAAACTATGAAATTTATAACAAAAAAATGCTAGTAGTAATCAGGTGTTTGGAAGCATGGAGACACTACTTAGAGAAGGCAAAAGTACAGTTTGAAATATAGACTAACTATAAGAACTTGCAGTACTTCATGACTAGTCAAAAGCTAAACCACAGACAAGCCAGATAGACATTGTACTTATTAAGGTTTGACTTTGTACTTAAGCATGTACCAGGAAAGAACATGGGAAAGGCAAATAGGTTAACTAGGAGACTTAACTAGCAAGAAGGAGTGGAGAACAACAATGAGGATAGAACATTGATAAAGCCTGAGTGGGTACAAAAAGAAATAAGACAGTGAGAAGAGATGCTGATTGAGAAGAAAAACTTAAAGGAAAAAATAAGGAAAGCATAGGAGGGGGATGAAAAAATAGTCAAGGCAGTAGAGAAACTCAAGCAGTCAGTATGGAGGAAGGTGAAAGATAGTAGAATTGGTAGGAAGAAATTATTGGTGGTCAGGAATGATAAAGGAAGTAGAGAGATACATGAATAGATGCAATACATGTCAGAGAAACAAGAATTGTGCAAAGGCTCCAGTAGGAAAGCTAATACCAAATATGATCCTAGAAAAACCATGGAGATATATTAGTACAGACTTTATCACCAAGTTACCACTGGCCCAGAGATATGATGTAATATTAGTAGTATGCAACTGATTTACAAAAATAGCCCATTTTATCACTAATACAAAAAAAACATCAGCAGAAGGGTTAGCAAGGCTGTTCCAAGACCAAGTATAGTGACTTCATAAACTTCTAGAGAGTATTGTACTAGATAGAGGGTCTCAGTTTGCAGTAGGAGTAATAAAAGAGTTAAATGAGATGTTGGGGATTGAGATAAAATTGTCAATAGCCTATCATCTACAAACAGATAGACAAATAGAAAGAATAAACCAAGAATTGGAACAGTACCTCTGTACATTTACCAATCATAGGCAGGAGCAATAGCCGGAGTGGTTAGGAACAGCAGAATTTGTCTATAATAATAAAATCTACTCAGTAACAAAGGTCTTACCTTTTAGAGCAAACTATAGGCAAGATCCAAGAATAGAGTTTAAAGGAAGAAGGAAAGGAAGGTACAAAGTAGCAAAAGAGTTTGTAGAAAGAATGAAGAGGATTTAGAAGAAAGCAAAATCAGTGCTAAAAAAGGTATAGGAGAAAATGAAGCAATATATAGATAGAAGAAGAAGAAAGAGAGAGGAACACTAAAAAGGAGACTTAGTAATACTAAGTACAAAGGATTTGAAGTAGCAGATGAAAGAAAGAAGAACAGAAAAACTGATGGAATAGTTTGTGAATCCATACAAAGTAAAAAGGTCTTAACAAATGCAATCAAACTTGAATTACCAAACACTATTAAAATATACCCAGTAGTCAATATAAGTAGAGTATAGTTATATAAACCACAAGTAGAGGACCAGAAAGTAGTACCACTACAGCCAGTAGTCATAGGTAGGAAAGAAGAGTATAAGATAGAAAAAATCTTAAGCAAAAGAAAGGTATGAGAAAAAGACAAGTTTCTAGTTCAATAGAAGAAGTATACAGTAGAGGCAGATATATGGGAGAAATGAGAAAATTTAGAAAATACAAAAGAGTTGGTTGAAGAGTTTGAGAGGGAGTATGGAGAGGAGGTAGAAGAAATTAGGTAACAGAAACTGAGAGAAGAAGAGGAGGAATTCAGTCAAGAATTACCAAGAGAGTTTATAGCCAAACTAGTATATAGATAGAGAAGGAAAAGGTATGAGAGGGAGAGAAAGAAGAGATGGAAAGAAAATTGGAATAAATAGAAAAGTTTCTCAGGATAAGAAACCTTGAAAGGGAGGCTGTGTTATGAGTTGGCTCCAAAGAAGGAAAATATCTCCTATATATTCATTAACTTAATGGAAAATCTCCAGAAATACAATGTAGGGAAAATATAAATAGTATGGGACAGTATTATGTAAGAACTATATAGTTATTAGTAATAGTCTTGTAACCATGGAAAACAGATACATGGGCCATGGGATATTTGTATAAGTAGTAGTAGAAATCCAATAGAGGACTCTATCAAGTTCTTCTCTTTCAATCATCACTAGTTGGGGTCAGAGCTTCAGTCCTAAGTCTGTACTACTAATAGATATTGGCAACATAAGAACTAGAGTAGTATCTGGTAGCCATTGACCAAGAAGTAAGCAAACAATGCTCTTGTTCCATTCCTAAATAGTGATTTTATCCTGGGTACCAATAAATAAAAAGGCTGGAATAGATTGAGAGATTTGCATAGGCAAAGTTGTAGTAGAAGCAGTTGTGGTAGAAGTAACTGTGGTAGGTATTGCTTGTACAGAAGTTAATACTGGACAAATACTTGTTCTATCAGAGTGTTCCTACAGCCCTTTTCCCTGGATTACCATCTGAAAGCACAATAAGAAGATAGCCTAGTTCACTCTCAAAATATCCAATTCGGGCACTGATGCAAGTAATATATTATTTACTGTACTTGATATAGTTCTTTGAGATGTTGATCTATTCTTTTCAGCAATACAGTAGGGCAGGGCCAATAACCTAATAGAATATAGAATCTTAGTATCTCAAAGATAACAAGAACTGTATATATATAGAATCTGGGTTACAGTGAGCAAGAGTGATATATAGATAGTTATACATACTAACCTCAGTATCTTGAAGACAATGAGAACTAAGGTATATAGAATAATCCAGGCATATTTAAGGACCTTTGCTAACAACAATATCTATAGAAACATGTACTAGATGATAACAAGTAACAATCTCTCTTGTTTTGACAGCTGTTTGATCTCCAACACTGTTTATCTGCTGAGAACACTTGTCTATATCCATCTTGCTTCCTTTCCAACAAAGATAGCAAAAAATTTATTTTATTACTTTGACAGAGGTTTTAGTATAGGAAACAGTCTGGACAATTAGATTCACCAAAGCAAAAACATGTTTCAAGAGAGATAAGCAAGAATTCAAGTAGAGCAACTCATGGGACTTGTTCTACTTTCCAATTCACCTATCTATTTGAACATCTTCAAGTACTTGAGCTAAGGTCAAGATGTATTTTTCCAAAAGGTTTTCTATTTCCTTTCTCTTTTGCTTGACTTCTCTCAGCCACTCCTTGTCAATGCATTCTATCTACTTTCTGCAAAGCCTTAAGTTAGAGAGGTTCATAGCTGCTGCATTTTTTCTGGGTGGACCAAGTACCACTCTAGGCAGTGACACCCATAGATTGTTCCTGTGCTCAACTAGGACCCAAAATAATGGCTCATTGTATCCACCCACCACCCATTTATCTTGAATGTCTTGCTATATGAGCTCATATTCATAAGCAGAATGTCAGTGCTCATTTGTGAGATCCGCTATGTTCCATGTTCTCAAGCCAAAGTTAGAAGAGCAGTATACCAACTTTGTTCTATCTCATATAAATGCCATGACTCCACTTCCTGGATCCAAAATTTTAGTATACAAATAGCCAGTATAGATACTATAGAGACCTATTTTGGAGTTATGCTTAAGAGCAATGAGTCTGTTGCTAGGGCAATGTACAATCAGAGTAGGTGAAAGGGCTATTGCATACACCTTGGACATTAAAAACTTGGAAATGAGTTAGCCAGTTCATGTGTTCCAGACTTGGATGTGCATATCATATCCAGACCAGCATACAAAGAGTTTTCCATTGGCTGAGTACTCAGGCTCATAAATATGTACTGGATTGTCAAAGTCAATAGAATGAAATTGGGTGGAGTCATGATTCTATGAATAACATTTGGAAGAGGAATACCAAGGCACAATGACAATGGTCAAACCATCAGAGGTTGGGAGTGCCTTTGAGTGTTTTTTGATCTTAATGTCTAAAGAATATATATATTCAAAACCTGTAGGATCCTGCTGATGTCAAACTTACATTAATGTTGACTTATTATCTAAGGTGCATATGACCAGGTTGTTGCATGTTTGGAAGGTAACCTGCCAAAACTGGACATGCTTTCCTGGCCAGGGGTTGAATGAGACATGATTATTTGGGTGTACTATATCATATATGGTGATGAAAGATTCAGATAAAAACACTATTTGATCTTCATTAGGGGAAAATACAATCTCCATGTTATCTTCATAGTCTTGCTTGTCAATATCCATATGTAATACAACTTCTTCAGTAGTCATATCCAAGAAATCAATATGAGATTGCTCTAATCTTGTAGCAACTATGTTTCTAGATCATGAGAATGCAATAAATTGTGGTATATCGGCATCAGCTTGAGTGTCCATAGTATCAGTCTGACTCATCACCAAATTCTCCAGGTCCAGTTCCCACATTCTCACACTTCCATCATAACATCTAACTAAAAGTCTATAGCCATCCCATGATAGACAAATACTGCATACAGATGAAGGATTTGTCTCCTAGATCAGTTTTGAGCCAGTCACAGAGAGATTCCATATCTCTACTGTGCTATATCATTTTATAAATAGGTAATTGGTAAGGGGTAAATGAATAACATATGTGTTATAGGGGAAATAATAGCTGAAGGATGCCATTTCTTGTATGCCCAGCCTCTAAAGATAGTTATTGACTCCCCAAGATATGGCCATCAAAGAGTCACTAGTTGGAGAAAAGTATAGTGATTCCAGATCTCCAGAAGGATACAAGAATTACTGGGGATCCTTGCCATCTTCCAGATTCCATAATTCAATAATACTCTTAGATTTCCTATCACAAATGGCCACTTACTGATTTGTAATTGCTTGATTTGATAATCAAAGTATTCAAAAAAGCAAAGTTAGACAAGCAGCAAAAGATGTTGTTAAGTCTGAGGTTTATTCTCAGACATACAGCCCTTAAATATATAATTGTGGTGGTCTATATACCAGGATAGTCTACCACATGATTACTATCTATTGTTCTACATATAGGAGTGCTATTGTTCTTGAATAGAGATAACCTAGCCATCTTAGGGTAGTCCTTTGTTCTATTCAAGAACAGATAATAATTTATGGATAAAAATCAGTGTCATGTGCAAACATTGAGGACCTTGTATCTCTATAGGATCTTATCGCCTCAGGATCTATTTATAGCCAAAAAAAGCACATTAAAGCAAACAATTACATCAAGTGGTTCCTGAGATATCAGCAATTTAGTGTCTAGTAATTTGGTGATCACCAACTGATCTGCTGATAACTCAGTGAATACTGATTGCCTTGAGACATTTTTGGTACTGTTTGAAGGTCTTCTTAAGGGCTTTTGGTAGCCATTTAGATTGTTGAAATTGGTCAAGTATTCCTAGAGTTATAGTCCAAATGAAGTTTGTGACAGACAAAGATTCTATATTCAGTGACATTACTCTATTATAGAAGGCCTATTGCAAAGGTATACTTCAATAGTTTAGAATAGATGATTGCATACCTGTACTTACACCATTACCAACAGGTATCATACTTTCAGCTGACGACTGTCCAAAAACACCTAAAGAGGTAAACAAAATGAAAGATATACCATATTGTAAGATGCTCAGTTCACTTATATGGCTGCAAGTCACTATATGACTAGATCTATCCTATGCAATAAATGTCCTATCTTGCTTTACTTACAATCTAGGAAAGCCACATTAGAATGCTATCAAGTATGTTCTTGGATATATCAAGAGAACCCTAAATTATAGAATTATATACAAGGCAACTAGAAACTTGAATCCAACAGGCTTTGTCGACTCTGATTTTGCTAGATGTAAGCACTCATGACAATCAACTAAAGAAAACATTTTCTTGGTAGTAGAAGGACTGATATCATAGGAGAGCAAGAAACAGGAGACTATGGTGCTTTCAACTGTAGAGGCTGAGTATATAGTGTTCTCTCGAGCTATAACCCAAGCACTTTGGATAAGCAAGTATCTCAGCAAAATTGGATTGCCACTTACCAAATCTATTACCATTTATACTGATAACAAGAGATTGATCACCCTTGCCTAAACAATAAGAACTATCAACAAACAAAGTATATCAATATAAAATACCACTTTGTCAAGAAGCAGATCAAATCAGGAAATATTATTTTTGAGTACATTTCCACAGCCAATAATATTACAAATCTCTTTACAAAGCCTATTGTATGGGACAAAGTCTAATCTTTTGCTTTACAACTCAATTTGCCTAGGAGATTACTAACTTGACCAGTCCAGAGAGAGTATTGGACAGGACTGATCAATATATAAATACCTGGACTGCACTTAGGCTCACTTGGTTGTCTACTACATCAGTGACATCTGAGTCTATTGTATTACAGTTTATAATTTACCAGTACATTATAATTCTCTAGTTCATAGATTAAAGTTATCTTCTGTTAAGTTTGTAAACTAAACAGAGGGGTTGGCTTCAATTTAATTGTGTCCTTCCCTGTATAACCCCAATTTGAGAGACAAGAACAGATAATCAATAGGTAAATATTCTAGAATGCTTAGAGACAACAAAACTAAAGACTAAACTACTGATATGACAATATATACTGGTGACTATACAGTTATCCTTGATAGCATCAAGGGTTGAAGTGATAGTTATGGTGTCACAGGGTTGTGACACCTTCCCCATAGTCTTGTAGCACTTTTCCCCTCTGTTATATACCTCTTAACTCTATTACTTCTGAATTATCTCTCCTTCAGATGATGTTCCACTACTCCAAAATATGTGACCATTATAGGAGATCAAGGCATAGTACACAAGCTGAGGCCAAGGTCATTCTACTCCTTCATTGTCACTAATGTTCCATCTAGACTAGTTGTAAAACCATGGAACCAGAGAGCAACATCTCTCATTTCACTCAGTAGTGTGTTCCACTCTCCATCTCCATTCTTTGCATTACTTTCTGGAACCCAGAGTCTGCATTTATAGTAAATTCACAGTGATTCTTAGTATATTCTTAGCCTTCCCATGCTGCTATCTCTATCTTCCTGACAAAAGACCAGATCTCCTAACAAACTGGG
>Ga0153973_100058_pt1 | contig 19002 bp, 13 predicted proteins | sample TSGA057MetaG_FD_104700 | JGI IMG/M metagenome (GOLD analysis project Ga0153973, IMG submission 104700) | Attine ant fungus gardens microbial communities from Georgia, USA - TSGA057 MetaG | ecosystem: Host-associated > Fungi > Mycelium > Unclassified | place: USA: Georgia, Yuchi Wildlife... | reverse complement strand
GAGAAAGGATATTAAGTAGCAGTAGGAAAGCAAGTAGTAGTAAGCATTCAATAAGCTCAAAAGAATCTTCACAACAAGACCAGTATTGGTAGCCCCAGATTTGGACAAGGAATTTAGGATAAAAGTGAATGCTTTAAATTATGTATCTAAAGGAGTACTTTTGATGAAGTGCTCAGACAATTTGTGGAGACTAGTGATCTTTATCTCAAAATCTCTAAGCAACATTGAGAGGAACTATGAAATATACAATAAGAAAATGTTAGCTGTAGTCAGGTACTTGGAAGCATGGAGACACTTTTTGGAAGGAACTATAATTAAGTTTGAGGTTTAGACAGATCACAAAAATCTTGAATACTTTATGAAGACACAAAAGTTAAATAAAAGACAAGCTAGATAGGTTCTATATCTGTCTAGATTTGACTTTATGCTAAAACATGTTCTGGGAAGTAAGATAGAGAAGGTAGATAGCTTGAGTAAGAGGCCAGACTGGAAAGTTAGAGTAAAAAGAGATAATAAAGACAAAACATTAGTAAAGCCCAAGTAGCTAGAAGTCAGGAAAACAGAAAAGATAGAAATTATTGTAGAAGGAGTCAATCTACTAGAAAAAGTAAAACAGTCAAGGGTAAAAAATGATGAAATGGTAAAAGCCATTAAAGAAATAAAGTGAACAGAAGTAAAAATGTTAAGAGATGAAGAGTAAAAAGAAGTAGATAGTGTAATGTATAAAGAAGAAAAGGTATATGTGCCTAAAGATAATATATTGAGAGTGGAAATAATTAGGTTATACCACAATACACCAGTGGGAGGACATGGAGGACAATGGAAGACAGTGGAACTAGTCACTAGAAACTTCTGATGGCCAGGAGTAACAAAGGAAATAAAGCAATACATGAAAGAGTGCAATTCCTACCAAAAAAACAAAAACCACACAGAGCAACTAGCTGGCAAATTAATGCCTAATTCAATATCTGAAAAACCTTGGACACATATTTTAGTAGATTTTATTACAAAATTGCTATTAGCCCAGGGTTACAACTCTATTCTAGTAGTAGTGGATTGATTGACAGAGATAATACACTTTATTCCAACTATAGAAAAGACATTAGTAGAAGACTTAGCCAGGCTATTTAGAAATAATGTGTAGAAGTTATATAGTCTATCTGAAAATATCATATCAGATAGAGGACCCCAGTTTGTGGCAGAATTAATAAAGGAGTTGAACAGGATGTTAGAGATTGAAAGTAAATTATCAATGGCATTTTACCCTCAAACTGATGAATAGATGGAGAGAGTTAACCAGGAACTAAAATAGTACTTAAGGATGTTTATTAACTATAGGCAGGAACAGTAGCCCAATTGGCTAGGAACAGTAGAGTTCATCTACAATAATAAAGTATACTCAAGTACTAAAACATTACCTTTCAAGGCAAATTACAGACAAGATCCCAGAATGGAGTTCAAGGTAAAAAAGAAAGGAAAATATGAAGGAGCAGAAAAATTTGTAACAAAGATAAAAAAAATTCAAGAAGAAACAAAGGCATTATTAGAGAAAGCACAGGAAGAAATAAAGAAATACACAGATAAGAAGAAAAGGGAGGTTGATAAGTATAAAGTAGGAAATTTAGTAATGCTCAGCACCAAAGACTTAAAGTATCAGATAGTTAAAAGAAGAACAGAGAAGCTAACAGAAAAATTTATAAAGTCTTATAGAATAAAGAAAGTCGTATTATCAAATGCAGTAGAATTAAAACTACCTAGCATGGTAAGAATACACCTGGTAGTTAATATCAGTAGAATACAAAAATATGTAGGACAAGTAGAGAGGTAGAGAAACAAGCAACCAGCTCTAGTTACAATTAAAAAAGAAGAAGAATAGAAGGTCGAAAAGATTCTGAACAAGCAACAAATAAGAAAAAAGGATAAATACTTAGTATGGTAGAAAAGGTTTATAGCTGAATCCAATACTTGGGAAGGAATAGAAAACTTAGAAAATGCAAAGGAAGTAGTTAAAGAATTTGAAAAAGAATATCAATGGGATATAGAAAATGTAAAACAACAAGAAAGAAAAGAAGAGATATTCAGAAAAAGAGAACTGCTAGGATGATTTATGGCAAAGAAACCATTTGGGTGGTCAGACAAAAGGTATGACAAGGAATATTGGAAAAGATTAGAAAGGAATTGGAGATAATGGAAAAAGGGACAAACAAGAGAAAGAAAAACTTCAGAAACAATTGGGGAGAAAGAAGAAGAAATTGAATAAAAAGAATCAGAAATTAGGAAATAGACAAAAGAAGACAAAGATGAAATAGACAATATAGTTGACCCCAACTATGGATTATAGATCCTCAGAACAAGGAACTTTGAGAGAGAAATAGTGTTATAACTCAGCCAAATGGCTAAATTATTATTTCTTTTTCTTTTCTTTTTATTTTCATTTAAGAAATTAACAAATGTACAAGAAGAAATGACTCAAAGGAGAGGTATAGGACTTTATAAATAGAAGTAAATATGGAATGTGTATAAGTAGTATACAGCAATTGAATGAGAACTCTATTGAGTTCTTCTTATCAACTCAGACTAGGAGTAGTTCTAAGATATTATAGTTTAAGTTTTTATAAAGAGGTCTTAGGACAAACCCTTACAAGATGTTTTAATTGTCCGCAATATAAGTATAATCCAAGATTCATATATTGTTATTGCTTTACTAAGATAAGTCAGTTATTAAGGCCTAGGATATTGAATAGCATTGGATTATTTATAGTATTAGCTAGAGAAGGTATAGTAGTATTCAGAAATCTGGGTTGTTTATAGGCTAGTTTTTTCTTAATATGAGATAGTTTGTTGGATTTTGGTTTTGGGATATGTATTAAGTAGAATTACAAACTATAGGTAAGTTGTTGTTTGTTTTTCTTATTCTGGAGTTGCCTCTAGTAGTTATTATTAATTTTTATTACTGTCTGTTTAAGCTCTTTAAAGGTAAAGAGATCTTCTTTGCTAAAATGTAATTCTTTACTAATCCTGGTTGAAATTGTATCCTTGACAACCTTTTGTAAAGCTTTGTTATCCCAGCAGATCTTATTTTGGTATTTAGCAAATTGTATAAAGTAATTTATGGTCTTGTCCTCAGAAGAAAAAAAGATTGCTACTATTGTGTCTTTATTATTATTTTCTGGAGAATAAGATCCAAAAATGTTCAAGAGTTTTTGAATGAAGACAGACCAATTCTCTAAGAAGTTAATATACTAGTCAGGATCAGGTTTATTTATAAAAGGTTTAAAGTAATCTAGAGTAATGTTCTAGAGGTAAAATATTGCAAAAAAATTTTTTATATCATTTAGGAATTCTTCTTTACATGTTTGAAAATAAATCTGGTATTAAAATACAAATGCTTACAAGTCATATAAAGACCCTCTACTAAAGGTGTCAGATTCTCAAATTCTATGGTGTTTCCTAGAGGGATGTAGGTTAGATTAGTAAACTAAAGCAAGTAAAACAATTCTTAATTTTATGTTGGATATTTTGACTAACAAATCAGGTTTGGGTAATAGTTTAGAAGAAAAAATGTGTTAGTACTAAGTCATGAAGGCTTATAGCTCAACTTAAATAGTTATTCAGGAAGAACTCAATAGAGTTCTTTATTGGATTGTTTTAACTATTTATATAAATGTTTGTTAGTTTGTACACTTATCTTCTGTAATTATATGACCCTTACTAATAACTATATATATCTTATATAATCTTTCCTATACTATTTATATCTTTTCTATATTATATTCCTGAATATTTTCTATTAGATTAATAAATATATAGGAAATAGTTTCTTTTTTAAAAACTGTTTTATAACAAAATAGTAAAAATATACCTCAAGCTTGGGGATATTATAGCTAGTAGAGTTGACAAAAATGAAACTGAAAGTATTATTATTGTTTCAAAGCCTAAAATATTTAAAAGAACTACTAAAAAAGCTGCTAGAGCTAGTTGAGAGACACTTGAACTGAATATTATATTTTTAATCAAAGACCTTAAAATAGATATATATATTCCAGTTGAAGGCTAAAAGGATAATAAAGAGCAGATTAGTATAGAAAAAGACTAATAAAATATAAAGGAACTTATTTGTATTGTTATAAAACATTGTTGTATCAGGCTTTTAATAATTAATTAGGATTTGCTTTGTTATAGGTTTTCTATTGTTTTTTTATTAGAGATAAATACTACTATTATTTTTAACTACCTCATTCATATGTATAGTGTTAAAATAGATCAAGAGTATCTTGGAAAAGATATTCATATTGTACTTGAACCTATGATAAATTTAGATAAAGTAGCTAGAGGTAGTCAAAACTAAAAAGAATTTAATATAGATCTTTACTTCACAAAGAAAACTATCTATGAAACCATACTCAGAATAAAACAAGCTAGTATACAGGTTTCTACCAAGTACCTGGTAAACAAGTCAGTACATATATTAGACTGTAAAAATATATACTAATCTAGTTTTAGTAAACAAGTGTAAAAATACAACCAAACTAGACTATTATATGACAGTATACTGAAGAACATTTATAATGATAATAGTAAATTATGTATATTTAATTGTAGTATAGATAAACTAAATAACAAATACACTATCTTGAATCTCATCATAGTATTGTTATGCTACAAACAAATTTTGTATAAAAAGTAACATTTGATATACTTTATACTAACAGATTTATAAGAAGAATTTGCTCTAGAATCCATTATATATATATTCTCAGATAAAAGTAGGGTTGATGACCAGTCTAAAGCAATACTTAAAATAGACAAAGCTTACTACTAAGACTCAAAAAACAAAAACAGTGAGCTGGCACTAGACTAAAGAGATATTTCAGCTAGAATAGCAATCTAGAACTACTTGTAGGTAACTGCAGTCTGATATAGTAGTAGAGTCTCTAGTTTATATTGGAAAGTCAAAAAGAACAAACTTAGAACCAGAGATGGTGCTTATAAATAAGTGTTGATTTTATCAGTACTATTCTATTTTCAGATAGAATATATAGGTTACCACTCAGAAGAGTACAGTGTGTCAAGTAGATATTATTAAACATTTAATAGAGTATTAGATGGCTGACTAAGTCTAGAGAGAAACAAGATAGATAAACTAGAAAAGAAGAAAAAAGTTCTAGAAGAAAGATATCTTGAGTATATATCACCTTTGATAGAAAAACTCTAGAAAAAGAATATGTCATCTTAGGAATTAAGGGACTTGACACAAGAGGAAAATTGAGATACTATCAGAAATAGTAATAATTTCCTTTATTATTCTATTTTATTGAGTTTCTGTAATTTATATTATTTAATATATAGTTCTAGGAGTAGATAGGATAGCAAAAAGAACTCATTTTAGCATATACCTCTATTTTCATTGTTTCTAGAATTATTTAACATGGTATATCTTGAATGACAACTTTTGGAATTAGTATAGTGTCAAGAATAAAACATAGAATATACTAAGACTCAATCTAGAACTAAGTTACAGACTTAACTTAGGCAGGCTTTGGAGAGAACAGTGAGCTGGGAAAGTTTAGTTAAGTATACACTTGGATTGTATTACATCTATAAGGTTCAGTATTAGGGGTGCAAATAAGAGGAAAACTGAATGTAAAGAGTCCAAAGGAATTAACTAACTGTATTTTCCAGAAGAGCTTTTGTTATAGTGTGTAAAGGTTGATATCTTAAAGAGAATATATAATATAGATCTAGAACAACCTCACTTATTTAATACTAAATAATTATAAAACTTACATAAAGCTATATATAACTTCTGATACTCTTTTTTAATCCTTCACTTTTACTTTATTCCCTCAAATCTTTAGTATACAATTGAGAGCTGGTACTATGTCTTATTGTTTGTTCTAGTATATAATTCTTTTTTGTGCCCTTTTAGTGTATCACAAAAAAGCAAGTATATACTAGCAGAACTACAAATCTAAGAGATTTTTACTCAATAGACATTTTCTTCACAAAAAATATTATTTACAACTAGCTCTCTATTTACCAATCTTAACTCAACTCTAACTTTTTACTTATTTTGATTACCTTATCTAAACTCCTAGTCAACTTCAATTTTATACTACTATGAGACAAAAGTATTATTTTAATAAATAAAAGAGAGCAAATGGAAAAAGATTTATCAAAGAGAAGAGTATATTCTAAAAGATAAAATAGAACAGATATCAATAACTTAAAGTAACAGAGACTTGTCTAGATAGAAGTTATTTTTTTTGATATCTCAAATATAGAGATCTCAAGAAATATGTTAGCAGCAAGAAACAAATGGATATATATATCTAGATTCTTAAACATAGTTATATAAATGGTATAAAAAAATTAAAAAACAATGATTTTCTATATTTGCTTATTTGTTTAGGTTGACTTGAAATTTATATCCAGAGTGTTCACTTGTACTTAGTTACTTAAGGCTTAGAAATAGAAATAACCTAACTGTCTTAGAGTAGTTCTTTGTTCTACTCAAGGACAAATGATAATCTATGAATAATAGATCAGTATTATATACAAATATTGAGGACCTTTTATCTCTATGAGATCTTATTGCCTTGGGGTCTATTTATAGCCAAAAGAAGTGTATTGAAGAGAGCTTTACAATAATCATTAAAGCAAATGATTATGTCAAGTAGTTTTTAAGATATTAGTAATTTAGTATTTGGTAACTTGGTAATTGCCAACTGATCTGTTAATAACTCAGTAAACATGATTGCCTTGAGACATTTTTGGTATTGTTCAAAAGTTTTTCTTAAGAGCTTTTAGTAACTATTGAGATTATTGAAATTAATCAAGTATTCCTAGAGTTATGGTCTGAATGAAGTTTGTAACACCCAGAAAAAGCAATATGTATTAATTCCCTCTGAAAGCAAAGAGAATAAACTAAAGAAAAAGCAGTCTGAAATTTCCAATAATAATTAATAGGAAACTGAAAAGAGAAGAAAGAAAAACACAATTGTAGTTAAAAAAAGTAAGATAAAGAAAGTAAATGAAAAGACTACACTTGAGTAGACAGTTAAAAAATTAACAACTAAAAAGGAGACCTGAAAGATCTATACCTTGATACTAAGGTCTATTCTATACAAGTACAGTATATTCTGTTCTAACTTCTATAACTAATTATTATTGATAATAACAGTTTTTGACTCACCAGAGATAAACCCCAAGATTAGAAATATCAACATAATGCTACTTGATAGTCTTGTCTGTTTATTTTCTCAATGTTCAAGTTTTTACTTTATCAGAAAATTATTTGGACAATTATAAGAAATAAAAAAATATCACTAATTTGTATATAATACAGGGGTATTGAGATTAAAACTGCAAATTATCACTTTGATATTCATATATTGGGACCTGAAGTGGGTCACTCAGGTTCTCTATTAGATTTTCTTTGACAATAAGATCAATATTTTCTAGAGTGACCAAGCATTAATTTTAAGCCTAAATTGTGGTCAAAGGTTATTTAGTAAAAGTCAGCAATATTTCTCTAGATGCTGAGGGTCTAGTACTTTCTCTTCTCAGCCAGTATTCAAGGTGGAAGTTAGAGAGAGAGTTTTAACAAAGTAGTTGGAATATTTTTGATGGTTAGAGTTTTAGGAGCACAAGAGAATAGTAGTTTTGTTCTACTATTAGAACCTACTTTAGAAAGGAAGATAGCTAAAAATAATGAGTCTTTTACTGTATTAGTCTTGGAAAATAGAAAAAACTAGGCTTAGAGATAGTTTTTAGTAGTGAATAGATTGATATTCCTAAGAGAACAAAGCTAAGGTATTTTACTACAAGAGCTAGTATTTAAGTAGGATCAGGAAGGATTACTTAATCTCTGTTGAGTGATTACTAGTAGTGATACAATGAAATTAGTGGTATCATGTAGTTAGATATAATAGTTGCTTGGAAACAAAATAAGAATATTGCTTATACTTTTCTTGGTCAATGTTAAAAGAATACAAAAACAAATTGCTTACTGGAACAGATAATAAGATATAGTATCAGCTCCTAATCATGTACTAAAGATTTGAGAGGATGAAACAAAAGTAAAAGATTAAAGAAGAGTATTAGAAATTATATATAGCTTTATGTAAATTTTATAATTATTTGGTGTTAAACAAGTGTAAGGTTGTTCTAGATCTGTATTATATATCCTTCCTAAGGTGTTAACCTTTACATACTATAATAAAAGTTCCTCTGAAAAATACAGTTAGTTGATTCTTCTAAACTCTTTACACTCAGTTGCTCTCTTGTCTACACCTCCAACACTAAACCTTATGGATATGATATAATCTAAGTATGTACCTAGCCAAGCTTTTCTAGCTTGTTGTTCTCTTCAAAGCCTATTTGAGTTGAGTCTATAACTTAGTTCTAGATTGAGTCTTGGTATATTTTGTATTCTGATTCTAATACTATACTAATTCCAAAAGTTATTACTTAAGATATACCACATTAAACAATTCTAGAAGTAGTAAAAATGGAGGTATATACTAAGATAATTGCTTATTGCTATTGTATTTGCTCCCAGAACTATATATTAAATATTACAAATTACAGAGACTTAATAAAATAAAAATAATAAAGAAAACTATTACTACTTTTGGTATTAGCTCAATTTTCTTCTTATACTAAGTCCTTAATTTCTAAGATGATATATTTGTTATGAGTTGGCTCCAAAGAAGAAAAATATCTCTCATACATTCATTAACTTAATAGAGAATCTCTAGAAATATAATATAGAAAAGATATAAATAGTATAGGACAATATTATGTAAGAACTAAATAGTTATTAGTCATAGTCTTGTGACCATAGAAAGTAGGTGTATAGACCATAGAATATTTATAAGAGCAATGACTAGCAGTTGGCTAGAAATTATACCAAAAAGCTAAGTAAATGTCCCAGAAGCTGAAGTAATATTTGAGTAAAGGTAAATCTACCAATATAAACCTTTATATATACTACAAAGAATGGTCTATATACAGTCATATAAGCTATAGTCCAATAATAGCACTTTCTAATTTAGATAAATAGAATAATTAAAACAATATGTAGACCAAGAGATAAAGGATAGATAGATAGGTATCAAAGATAAAATAAGCTAGATAAATGCAAACCCAATACTTAGCTAAGCTTTGTTCTAGAGTGATGACTGTTCTCTTATAATATTTGTATAAGTACTAATAGAAATCCAATAGAAGACTATTGAGTTTTTCCCTTTTAATTATTATTGGTTGGGGTCAGAGCTTTAGTCCTAAGTTTATACCCTTAACATTAGAACTCAATCTCTTAGACAATCCCTCATCTTAAGACCTTGTCAATACTTATTCTTATTATTATCTTTGCTAGTGAGTACAGTACTTACAGGCTTTTTAAAAAATAGGTCCTAAATGTAAAAGGAACTTTACAGTCAGTTAGAGACTGCAGATAGAGAACTTGGACAATACTAGTGTCCTTGCTTCAAGATCTGATCTCACTTTCTAGTATTACTATATATTTTCTTTTTACTATCTGCTCTGTGCTACAGGTATATTGTTATTTGTCTATGTAGAAGAATAATAGTAAAGTTCTTAAAGCTCTATCTAGAGTAGAGGTTTTCTTCTTAGAAATAATAGTTATTTTACTCTTGATAGCTAGAAGTAGACACCATAGCTACCCTATCTGACCAAGAAATCTATACATTCTTAGAGAAAGAGAAATCATTACCATTACTACTACTAACTATATCTTACTAATAGCAATCTTCTACTATCCTAAAAAAAATAACTTCTTACTTTAATTGCCAGCCTACAACAGTAGATGAACACTATGTTATGACAACAAGGAGAAAGCCAAGTAGAGGTAGCTAAGCCTTCTATATATGGAAGAAAGATAGAGAAAGTAAATATATTTATCAATATAGCTTACTTATATTTGAGTATAAAGATAACAGGAAAGACAAAAACAACAAAAATGGTCTGGGTGCTATTTTATGTATAGGAAGGAGTAGTTGAGGCATAGAAGGATAACTTGTTAGATGAGCTATCAAAAGGAAAGTTAGAGGTAAAGACAGTAAAAGAGCTATTTAAAAAAAATGAAAAATAAGTTTGGGAAGACAGAAGAAAAAGAGAGAAAGGTAGAACAGTTGAGAACAATAGAACAGAGAGATAGAACATATAACAAGTATGTCTAGAAGTTTAAAAGGATAACAAGAGAAAGTGGATATAAAAGGCAGCTCTTCATTGAGAAATTCAAAAGAGAATTAAACAAGGGAATCAGAAGAAGGTTAATAGAAGCAAAAAGTCCTCCCAGTTCAATAGAGGAGTGGTAGAAGAGATTGGTGAGGTTAAATAGAAATCAAAGGTAAAGTAGAACAGAGGAGAGAATGTTAGAGAAGAATATGGCGCATTTATTAAAAAATGTATAGTAAAGAGGAAAATTTGGAAAAGAATCATATAAAAAGAGAGAAGGGCAGATCATATAGAAGACAGGGATTTAGAACTTTAGAAAGGGATATCAAAATAGAGGGAATCAGTATAAGAAGACCAAAATAGAACCAGAACCAATAGTAGTAAATGAAAGAAGTAGGAGGGAAGGATATCAAATTTGTTTCAACTGTAGGGGATTTGGATATATGGTTTGGGATTGTAGGAGTAAAAGATAGAGAGTTAGAAAAGAAAAAAAAATCAATTAGAGAAGCAAATCATTAAAAGAGAACAGAGATCAATAAGCTTCTGGCTACCCTCTTATAATAAGTACAATATTTTGAAATATATAAAATTGGACAATAGATCAAGTACCCAAAACATTGAGAGAGTAAGAGATATAAAAAGTAAGAAGAACAATAAAACTACTAAGAGAAGTATGGATATAAGTAGGGATAGAGAAAATAAATACTCATGAAGGGGTATCTGTTAAAGCATTGTTGGATAGTGGAGCAATAGAGTTATTTGCAAATAAAAAGTTTATAGAGAAATGGAAATTTAAGAAAAAGAAATTAACAAAACCAATCTAGATCAAGAACATAAATAGAACAGATAATAGTAGAGAAATGATAATATATGAGATAGAGTGCAACTTGTATTACAAAAGATATGTAGTATGAGTAAAGATAGATATATATGATCTGGAAAGAACAGAAGTAATTTTAAGAATGCTATGGCTGGTAGCACATAACCCTAAAGTTAACTGAAAGAAGAGAAAAGTAAAAATGATAAAGTGCCCACTCCTATATGAAAGAAACTGGGAAATAGGGAAAAATAAAGAAAAGAAGCAAATAAAAAGAGAAAAAAAGCCAAACAAGGAAGTTATAAGAGAATTAGTGCCAAAAAGATTTTGGAGATAAAAGAAAATATTTGGAAAGATAAAGTTAGAGTAAATACCAGTACAGAAGGCCTAGGATCATGCAATTGAGTTAAAAGAGAGATTTGTACCAAGAAAAGGAAAAGCATATATATTGTTAAGAGAAGAATAGAAGGAAATGTAGACATTTGTGAAAGATTAGCTATATAAAGAATACATCCAACCATCAAAGTCACCACAGATATCTCCAGTTCATTTTGTGGCCAAAAAAGATAGAAAGTAATGAATAGTGCAGGACTATAGATATATAAACTAGTAAATAATAAAAAACAGCTATTTATTACTACTAATTGCTGATATTCTAGATAGCAAAAAAAGTATTTACAAAGTTGGATTTAAGATGGGAATATAACAATGTCAAGATCAAGAAAGGAAATAAATAGAAAGCAATACTTTACAACCCATATAAAAGTATATAAGCCTACAGTTATGTACTTTAGACTTACCAACTCCTTTGCTACTTTTCAAACTATGATGAACAACCTCTTCCAAGATATAATCAATCAAGAAACCACTGTATATTATTGTGGTAACAGAGACAGAGGAGAGATATAATGAGGTAGTGGAGAAGGTATTAAAGTGGTTGAAAGAAAATAATCTATTTGTAAAACCAGAAAAGTACAAGTGGAAAGTTAGAGAAGTAGAGTTTTTAGGAATAGTAATTGGACTAAAGGGGATAGAGATATAGAAGAGGTACTGAACTGGCTAGTTTTTTAAAACATAAAAGAAGTATAGAAATTTCTAGGGTTAGTCAACTATTACTAGCAATTTATCAAGGATTTTGCCAGAGTAGTAGTACCTTTATACCTATTAGTAAAAAAGAAAGAAAAGTAAAAGTGGAAAAAAGAACAGAAGGAAGTGTTCTAGGATATGAAAAAAGCATTTATATTAGAACCAATACTAGTAGTACCAGATCTGGACAGAGAAATGTAGATGGAAGCTGATATATCTGACTATGCAACAAGAGAGGTATTATCAGTAAAATATGAGGATGGAAAGTAGAGACCAGTGGTATTTATATCCAAGTTGATGAATTCAACTGAAAGAAACTATAAAATTCACAACAAAAAAATACTAGCAGTAATCAGGTATTTAGAAACATAGAAACACTACTTAAAAAGGACAAAAGTGCAGTTTGAGATATAGACAGACTATAAGAACTTGTAGTACTTCATGACTAGTCAAAAGCTAAACCATAGACAAGTCAAATAGATGCTGTACTTATTTAGGTTCAACTTTATACTTAAGTATATACCAAGAAAGAGTATGGAGAAAGCAGATGGGTTAAGTAGGGGATCCAACTAGCAAAAAGAAGTAAAGAATAATAATGAGGATAAAAAATTGATAAAGCCTGAGTAAGTACAAAAGGAAGTAAAATGGAGAGAAAAGATATTGATTGAAAAGGAAAACTCAAAGAAAAAAATAAAGAAAGTGCAGAAGGAGAATAAAAGAGTAGTCAAGGTAGTAAAGAAACTAAAACAGTCAGAAATAAAAATACTAAAAAACAAGAAATAGTCAATTGAGAAAAAACTAGTACTAAAAGAAGATCAAATCTATGTATTTAAAAAAGGAGGGCTAAGAATAGAAATAATATATTTGCATCATAAGATATCAGTAAAAGGACATGAAAAAAGATAGAAAATAGCAGAATTGGTAGGAAGAAATTATTGGTGGCCAGAAATAACAAAGAAAGTAGGAAAATATATAAATAAATATGATACATACCAAAAGAACAAGAATCACACAAAAGCTCTAGTAGAAAAACTGATACTAAATACAATTCTAGAAAAACTATAGAGGCATATTAGTACAGACTTTATTACCAAGCTACCACTAGTCCAGAAATACAATGAAATATTAGTAGTATGTGATCAATTTACAAAAATGGCCTATTTCATCACTATTATAGAAAAAACATCAGCAAAAGGGTTAGCAAGGTTGTTCCAAGACCAAGTATAGTAGCTTCATAGACTTTCAGAGAGTATTGTATTGGATAAAGGGCTTCAGTTTGTAGTAGAAGTAATAAAGAAGTTAAATGAGATGTTGGGAATTGAGATGAAATTATCAATAGCTTATTATCACAAATAGCTACTTACTAATTTGTAAGTTGATGATTTAATAATCAAAAGGCTCAAAAAAGCAAAGTTTAGACAGTAGCAAAAGATGTTGTTAAGTCTAAGATTTATCCTCAGATATATAGTTTTTAAATACATGATTGTAGTAATCTATATACTAGGACAGCCTACTATATAATTACTACCTATTGTTCTATGTATAGGAATGCTATTGTTCTTGAAATAGAGATAACCTAACTATCTTAGGGTAGTTCTTTGTTTCATTCAAGGATAGATAATAATCTATAAGTAAAGATCAGTATTATATACAAATATTAAGAATCTTGTATCTCTATGGAATCTTATTGCCTCAGGATCTATTTATAGCCAAAAGAAGCACATTGAAGAGAGCTTCTTATAATAACCACTAAAGTAAGTAATTATATCAAGTAGTTTCCAATATATCAGCAATTTAGTATCTAGTGACTTGATAATTACCAACTGATCTACTGATAACTCAGTGAATACTAATTGCCTTAAGTTTTTTTTGGTACCATTTAAAAGGTTTTCTTAAAGGCTTTTAGTAGCCATTTAGATTATTGAAATCAGTCAAGTATTCCCAGAGTTATGGTCTAAATAAAGTTTATGACACTTATTATCTGTAAACAGATAGACAAATGGAAAGAATGAACCAAGAATTGGAACAGTATCTCTATATGTTTATTGATTATAGGCAAAAGCAATGACCAAAGTAGTTAAGGACAGTAAAATTTGCCTATAACAATAAAATCCACTTAGCAATGAAGATCTCATCTTTTAGAGTAAACTATAGACAAGATCTGAGAATGGGATTTAAAGAAAAAAGAAGAGGAAGATATAAAGTAACAGGAGAATTTGTAGAAAGAATAAAAAGAATTCAGAAAAAAGTAAAAGTGATACTGAAAAAGACATAGGAAGAAATGAAGTGGTATATAGATAGAAAAAAGAAAAAGAGAGAAGAATACTGGAAAGAGAACTTAGTAATGCTAAGTATAAAGGATTTGAAGTGGTAGATGGAAAAAAGAAGGACAAAAAAACTGACAGAATAGTTTATGGGTCCATACAAAGTAAAAAGAGTAGTCTCAACAAATACAATTGAGCTCAAATTACCAGTTACTATTAAAATACACCCAGTAGTCAATATAAGTAGAGTACAACTGTACAAACCACAAGTAAAGGGCCAAAAGGTAGTACCACTACAGTTAGTAGTTATAAATAGGAAAGAAGAGTATAAGGTAGAAAAAATCTTAAACAAAAGAAAGATACAAGGAAAAAACAAGTTTCTAGTCCAATAGAAAGGACATATAGCAGAGATAGACATATAGGAAGGATGAGAAAATTTAAAAAATGCAAAAGGGTTAGTTAAAGAGTTTGAAAGAGAGTATAGAGAAGAGACTAAAGAAATTAGACAACAAAAACTAAAAGAAGAAGAAAAGGAATTCAGTTGAGAATTACCAAGGGAGTTTATAGCCAAACTAGTATATGGATAGAGAAGGAAAAGATATGAGAAGGAAAGAAAAAAGAAAAAGAGATAGAAGGAAAATTGAAAGAGATAGAAAAGTTTCTTGGAATGAGAAACCTTGAAAGAGGGACTATGTTATAAGTTGGCTCCAAATGTCATAACTCAGCCAAATGGCTAAGTTATTATTTATATTTCTTTTCTTTTTCTTTTTATTTAATTAGAAAATCAATAGGCATGTGAGAGGAAATAACTCAAAGAAAATGTATAGGACTTTATAAATAAAAGTAAATAACAAAATGTGTATAAGTAGTATACAACAATTGAATAAAGACTTTATCAAGTTCTTCTTATTAATTCAGACTAGAAGTAGTTCTAAGGTGTTATAGTCTAAGTTCTTATACCAAAGAAGGAAAACATCTTCTATATATTCATCAACTTGATAGAGAATCTCTAGAAATATAATGCAGGAAAGATATAAATAGCATAGGACAATATTATATAAGAACTATATAGTTATTAGTTATAGTCTTGTGACTATAGAAAGTAGGCACATAGACCATAGGATATTTGTATAAATACCAGTAGAAATCCAACAGGGGACTCTATCAAGTTCTTCTCTTTTAATTGTCACTGGTTGAGGTTAGAGCTTTAGTCCTAAGTCTGTACTCTTAACAACATTTCTCTTCTAGAGCCTTCCTATCAAAGATGATATGTACTCAAAACATAGTTTTTCTAGAACTTTCTTTTTCCTTTCTAGTTTATCTATTTTACTTCTCTCTGGACTTAGTTAATATCCTAACTATCTGTAGAGGATTTAGTAACTTTAATTAAGAAACTGTATGTCACAAACTTTATTCAGACCATAACTCTAGGAATACTTGACCAATTTTGATGATCTAAATGTCCATTAAAAGCCCTTAAAAAGACCTTTCAAACAGTACCAAAAATGTCTCAAAGAAATCAGTATTTACCAAGTTATCAACAGATCAGTCTATGATCACCAAGTTACCAGATACTAAATTGCCAATATCTCAGGAGCTGCTTAATGTAATCATTTGCTTTAACAACCATCATGAAGCTCTCTTTAATGTGCTTCTTTTGGTCATAAATAGATCCTAAGGCAATAAGATCCCATGGAGATACAAGGTCCTCAATATTTGTATATGATACTGATCTTTACCTATAGATTATCATCTGTTCTTAAATAGAACAAAGGACTGCCCTAAGATGGTTAGGTTATCTCTATTTCAAGAACAATAGCATTCCTATATGTAGAACAATAGGTAGTGATCATGTAGTAGGCTGTTCTAGTGTACAAACCACTACAATCATGTATTTAAGAACTGTATATCTGAGAATAAATCTCAGACTTAACAACATCTTTTGCTACTGTCTAAAATTTGCTTTTTTGAACCTTTTGATTATCAAATCATCAACTCACAAATCAGTAAGTGGCCATTTGTGATACTGTGTCCTTTTGAATAGCAGTCAATATATTTTATCTGAAAATAGAGTAGTACTAATGAGATCAATCTTATTTGTAAGTGTTGTTTTTTGTTCTAAGTCTACTCTTTCTGACTGTCCAAGGTAAAACAGAGATCCTGTAACTATATCAAACTATGATTACCCACAAGTAGTTCTAGATTGCTGTTTTATTTGAAATATCCTTATAATCTGATATTAGTTTATCATTCTTATCTCTTGAGTTCTAGTAATGAGCTTTGTTTATCTTAAGTATTGCTCTAGATTGGTCATTGACTCTACTTTTGCCTAAGGATATATGTATAATGGGTTCTAGAGTTAATTCTTCTCAAGAATCTATTGTTATAAAGTGTATCAAATATTACTTTTTTCACTGTTACACTGCCAGCAAATTTTCTGTAAAAATGTAATATAGAACATACTTTATACCCCTGAATTCAGTATTTAAGTTTACTTTAGAAACCTCCTACAAGCCCTTAGATATATAAAAGACTACCAAAGGTCACTTCTACCAAATAGTCACCAAGTTGTCATTTGCTTAATAGTATATACCTTGGAAGACAAGACTGATGAGCTAACATCAGTGTTATATACTAGAAAATTCAGTATAAATTAATACTTTCTATTTATTTTCTTTATTATTATTATTTATTTTCTATAGGAACATCGCATTTCAGACTAGAAGTATTATGTTTCAGACTGGCTCTCTTCTACTCTAGTTATGATATATATATAGGGTAGATATATAGTAGTAATCTAGTTTGTAGATTAAAGTCTTAAAGTCCTAAATATTTACTTTTCCCTATATTCTTGTATTGTTTTCTGCTATATAACTCTTTATTTCTAAATTTACCTTTCTCTTGAATAATGTTCTACTACTTCAAAATAAGCAATTACATACACAACAGGAGATTGAGATACAGTATATGAGCTAAGACCAAGGTTGTTTCACTTTTGTATTGTTATTGCATTCTTTTTGGACCAGCTATAAAACCATAGGACCAGAGAGTAACATTTCTTATTTTATCTAGTAGTGTATTCCACTCTCTAACTCCATTTATGTATTACTTTCTGGAACCTAGAGTATACACTCATAGTATATTCATAGTAATTCACAGTATATTCTAGTCTTTTTATACTATTATCTCCTTTCTACTTGACAATTAGGTTTTTTTAAAGATAGACTATCAATGTTAATGCTCTAGAACTCAGAAACTCTGGAATACTTTTGGAATGCTGTAGACTTTCAGTCTAAAATGAACTTAGACAAATATAATGCCAAAGCAACAGATCAAAAGTCTATCAATAACTTGTAATCTCATTATTGCTGGACTCAACCAAGAAGTGAACATGGTATACAACAATATTGTAAGCTAGCACACTTGCATGTGTTAAAGCTAGTTTCTAGATTGTATTCAAGTAAGAAGTAGCTGGTTGAAAAGTCAGAAGACATTAATAGAAAGTGGTAGTATGGAAGTAGAGCAGAAGTACATGGTAGTAATGTTATAAACTTTATTTAGACTATAACTCTGGGAATACTTGACCGATTTCAACAATCTAAATGGCCACCAAAAGCTCTTAAGAAAACTTTTCAAATGATACCAAAAATGTCTCAAGACAATTAGTATTCATCAAGTTATCAGCAGATCAGTTAGCAATCACCAAGTCACCATACACTAAATCACTGATATCTTAGAAACTACTTGACATAATTATTTACTTCAATGACCATCATGAAGCTCTTTTCAATGCTCTTCTTTCAGCTATAAATAAAACCCAAGGCAATAAGATCCCATGGAGATACAAGGTTCTCAATGTTTGCATATAATACTGATCTTTATCTATAGATTATCATCTGTCCTTGAATAGAACAAAGAACTACCCTAAAATAGTTAGATTATCTCTATTTCAAAAACAATAGCACTCTTATATATAAAACAATAGGTAGTAATCATATAGTAGGCTGTCCTTGTGCACAGACTACTACAATCATATATTTAAAAACTGTATATCTAAAAATAAATCTCAGACTTAACAATATCTTTTGCTATTTGTTTAACTTTGCTTTTTTGAGCACTTTGATTATCAAATCAACCAATTACAAATTAGTAAGTAGCTATTTATGATAGGCAACAAGATAGTATAGTGGGATAGAAGATAATATTAGACATATCTACATGGTACAGTTGTAAAAAAGAGAAGTGAAGGAGACTGAAAAAAGAAGCATTTTCCTTTTCTATTTATCTTTTTATTATGTTTCATTAATTTGTAATTTTAATATAACACTTAAGGAGCCAGTGAAAGAGCATGTAATTTTGATATCTACTACTATTTCAGAGGCTCTAGAATTATCTTATGGCACTTGTATAAGTTCTAAGTAAAGTAGTTGGGTAGTTGAGGTAAATTCACTTTATATCCTTACTTTTTCTGGAGACAAGACATAATAGTTGCTTGGACAATCTTCTCCAAGGTAGTAGGCTTGAAAAGCCTGGCTAGCTATTGACTCAGATTGTATTACATCTATAAGATTTGGTGTTAGGGGTATAGATGAGGGCTTGGTTAAGTATGGTAAGGTCTAGGAGTAGTTTACT
>Ga0153973_100051_pt1 | contig 20120 bp, 23 predicted proteins | sample TSGA057MetaG_FD_104700 | JGI IMG/M metagenome (GOLD analysis project Ga0153973, IMG submission 104700) | Attine ant fungus gardens microbial communities from Georgia, USA - TSGA057 MetaG | ecosystem: Host-associated > Fungi > Mycelium > Unclassified | place: USA: Georgia, Yuchi Wildlife... | reverse complement strand
TAAAAAATAACTCAGTTCTAGGGTTAGCTCAACCCAATAGTTATACTATACTTATCTCAGTGTTGACCTCTTATGAATAACTAAGTACTGCATAGTTTTTAGTTATATAAAGTAACAACCTAGTAGATATTTCTCTAGCTTTAATATCAACTAAGTTTACTTTTTAGTAAGGTATCTCTCCCTTTGAGTACTTTAGATCTACTTTATTCTTGTAGGCAGGCACAGAAGATAATACAATCTCAGCTAGCTAGTTGGATTAATCCCTATACTTTCTCTTTTGATATACAGAATGGGTGGGTTTAGTGAGAGATCAAATAAGCAATGGATTCAAAAGAAGTCTACTAAGTGGAAAACAAAGCTGAAATAGGTTTTTACAAATGCTAACTTATAACTAAGAGCTCTAACAAAATAGTACAAAGAGTCTAAATTGTTTGTAAACAGTATAACTAAGGTAATAATGTTCTTGCATGAAAAAATGTGACTGTATATCACAGGAGGACTACAACAGTACTTCTTTTTCAATGGCCACACTCTTGTGGCCATTGCCAAATCATTACTTGGAACTTGATATTATACTAGATAGTCTTTTTAGACAATTTAAGTGATATTTATCACAAGTCCATACTATAATTTAGCTCAAGTAACAAAAGTGACACTAATTATATACTACTAGACCCCTAGTTTTGGACTTGTATATGTTACCTGAGTAGTAGAATAGTGGCTGTAACTATTGCTATACTAGCCTCATAGGGCCTGTCTAGCCATTTTGTACTAAACACAAACTAGAAATCCTCTCTAGAAGTATTTGAGCAGGACTATCTGAAGATACTAAATTACCAATATCTCAGAAACCACTTAACATAATTGTTTGCTTCAACAACCATTGTGAAGCTCTCTTCAATGCATTTCTTTTGGCTATAAATAGAACCTAAGGCAATAAGATCCCATGAAGATATATGGTCCTCAATGTTTGTACATAATATTGATCTTTATTTATAGATTATCATCTGTTCTTGAATAGAACAAAGAACTGCCCTAAGATGGTTAGATTATCTCTATTTCAAGAACAATAGCACTCCTATATATAGAACAATAGGTAGTGATCATATAGTAGGCTGTTCTGGTGTATAGGCCACCACAATTATATATTTAAGGACTGTATGTCTAAGAATAAACCTCAGACTTAAAAACATCTTTTGCTACTGTCTAAACTTTGCTTTTTGAGCCTTTTGATTATCAAATCATCAACTCACAAATTAATAAATGGCCATTTGTGATAGTTTGTTAAGTCTACTGTTTTCTGTCCCTATTGTCTCTGCAAAGGACATGGGGTTGTGTTCATTCCAGATGTGGGTCTAGAGGGCTATAAGAAGGTCTCTTTGTTTCTGTTACAGGACAAGATGACTTTTCTGAAGATGTTTCTATTTCTGTTACAGGACAAATGACTCACTGAGAGCTCAAAGTAGGTTTCTGTTAAGGACCTATCTCTATAGTAGACTGGACCCTAGGTATAAAGGGGAAGGTCTGTCTCTCAAACTATTAAGAGCAGGCTAGCTTGTGTATCACAGCTGGTCCTGAAAGACTTTGGATTTTTGTAAACATTTTCAAAAAACCCTTGCAGGTGGCTAGAACCACTCTGAGACCCCTATTTCTCTTTTATAAACCAATATGAGAAACTGGACATGATATTGAACTCTCCTCTTAAGACAAAACCTATATTATTGGAAGGATACTTTTAGTATAGTTGTAGTATAGTTTCTGCCCACCATACTTTATCTGCTGAACTAGGGATGTTGTGCTTACTTTTGTCCTCAAGCCATGTCTGCCATCAGAAACACCAAGACTCTTGCTAAACATCTCTTGCTGAAAAAGAAGAGTATGACAGAGAAGTCATTGCTAGAAAGAATAGAAATGGAACCTACTCTATTCACCAAACTCTATGATAGACTTATTATGAGAGCCCCAAACAGGAAAAGGTTTCCCATGCATTTAAACACTTAATCCAAAACCTCAAAGTATACAATGGAGTAAGGATATAAATAGGGTGGGGACTCAGACATATGACCATGGGACTCTAGGGTACAGCCACTGTAGTAGTAGTATAAGTAGGGCTGTAATCCAATGAAAAACTCCATCGAGTTCTTCTTGAACATCTATCTAGGGTAATCACTAAGGACATTCATTGTCTATTGATAACAAGACTTATTGAAGCAAACCCTTGCTGGCACAAAGTAGATGATTTCTAATTTGCATTCTGCCCTCCAGAATTACATTTTCACAAAACCAAGAAGTTATTACACATAAAGAAGTACAAAGAACTCCTAGAATCCATCTTGGATTACATATCACTATTTTTTACTAAAATGAGTGAAAACAAGATCTGAGCTGAGGATCCACAGTATGACTCACTATGGAAATGGTTCAATCAACTGCAGGATGTAATTATAGAGCTGGACAAAATTGGTCATAAGCTTATAGCTAAGAAGTGGAGAATACTGAAAGGTACTTGTAAGTGTCTAAAGGATATAGATCTTTCCAAACTAGCTACTAGAGTACCAGAGATTTGTAAAGCTCTTCTAGAGCTCAATATTACTATTCCATAGACATAATATGATTAGAATGGTATTTGGTATAATATAATGGTATTAAGAGGCTAAATTTGGGCATTTTTTTCTTTTACTCCCTTGAAAACATACTCAAGAACTGTAATTAATTACTTAAATAGATATATTGACTTTCAACAACTTTACCACTACTGTTTTCTTTTCTGATTTCAGTGCTAAGAATTAGAATGCACTTGTTAAAGATAGTATAAGCACTGAGTACATGCCCTGGAATGAGACTGAGATACAGATGCTGCAAAATGCACATCAAGAAACTTCTCTCCTTCTTAAGAACTACATTGACCAGGTGCTCAATGGAGCAATCAACTATTATAACAGTGTCTTGACCACTACATACAATAAGATTGCAACTTTGGAGGCAGAAGTCACCCATCTTCAGGGAGCCTTGTCAGCTCTCCCTGAAGAAAACATCATCTCCAAAACCAAGATGCCAGAGCCACCAATATTTGCAGGCTCTAAAAATAAGATACATTTGCATGATTGGTTAAGCTAGATTGCTCTCTATTGTTTAGCATCTAGTATTATATCAGATAATCAGAAAATTATATGTACCCTCACCTGTTTATGTACTCCTGCCAGCACATATATGAAATCATATTATGACAAGGTTTAGACAGAATTAAGTGTTAGTTCTTGGGGCGACTTTGCCCAAGAACTCAAAAATATTTATGGACAATGAGATGACAAGGAGAGAGCAAAGAAGGAATTAACAGTGTTCTGGATTAACAAGGACTTAGTAAGAAAGAACTTTGTCAAGTATGCAGAACAATATAGGACATTGGCAAGAATTGTCAACTATAGTGATGAAGTTCACATCGACAAAACTCAGGAGGTTATTCCTGATAAGCTATAAAATACACTTGTTATCTATGAAATTATAAATCAGTTTCCAAAAACATGGGATAACTATCTCAAATTGTTGATGCAAGCATATAAGGCCTTACATCCAGACAAGGTCTAGAGTACAATATTTGGTCCAGAGGTAATTGGAGAGAAGAGTAAAGGAAAGAAGGACCTGGATGCAATAAAAATAAATAAGATTCAGAGAAAGAAAGGGAAAAGCTTGCGATACTGTCAGATATATACTGGAAAAGGCTTTAAGAATAAGTTAAAGACGCACAATATAGTAGACTGTTATGACAAGCCTGGTAATGAGGACAAGTATTCTCATAAGACCTCTTCCCAGAAACTATCTCCACCGGGTCCAAGCAAGAATAAAAATCAGTTGTTTAGAGCACAGTTGATGAAGATGTTGGAGGAAGATAGTGATAACCTAGATTTCCCTCCTAAGGACGTCAAAATTAATAGCACGTTAATTAAGGAAATCCCTAATCCTGTTCCCCCAAGTAGGAAGGGAAAGGGGATGCCCAAATTGGATTTTCTCTTGGGACTGTAGAGTATAATATCTGTAATCTATAGTCAGAGAAAAGTATACTCTCTATTAGCTTGCAAAAGTTGAAAGTAGTACTGGAATCTTGTAATAATATAGTATGCAACAAGACTACCTCCTTTAAAATTCCAGTTATACTTTGCGTATATGGAAAGAAAGTACAGACCAAGGCTTTAGTTGATTTAGAAGCTACTACGAACTTTGTTAACAGAGTTATCATGGAAAATAATAACCTGGTAACTTATAAACTGGCAAATCTATATTGTGTAATCAATACAGATGGTACTCCCAATAGAGCAGAATATATAACTAAGTATGTCCAAGCTTATGTAGAAATTGGATTGTACAGGACGACCTAGCACCTCTTTGTCACCAACTTAGGGAATAAAGAGATAATAATTGGGTATTTGTATTTGTATAAGCATAATCCAAATATTGATTGGCAAAAAGATCAATAGGAGTTCACCAGGTGCCTAGATACATATGCTAGTAAAACCTATAAAATATGAGATGTAAAAGTAGGAGCTAATGAACTTCATCTTGAACTAGATGTCAGCAGATCTTCCTCATTGGACAACATAGGAGATGAGGACCTCAATAACTATATTCTTAGCTGGGCAGACACAGCTGATCTAGGCAGTCATCAACAGACAATAATAATTGCAGCTATACTTAACAATAGAGATCAATATAGAGACTTAGATTGCAAAGACACAAAGACCTGGAAGACTCATGTACCAGAATAGCTACACAAGTATGAAAATGTGTTTTCAAAGAATAAGTCAGAGAGAATGCTGATACGAAAACCATATGACCATGTGATTGACTTTGTAGAAGGTACAACGCTTCCCAAACCAGCCAAGGTCTATCTGCTCTCTCTAGTGGAAAGAAACTCTCTTGATATGTGAATTGATAAAGAACTCAGAAAGGGATATATCTGACCATCTACTAGCCCAATAGCAGCTCTATTCTTCTTTGTAAAAAAGCACAATGGAAGCTTATGACCTGCTATGGACTATAGAGCTCTCAATAGAATTACCATCAAAAATTGCTATCTAATCTCTAGAACAGCTGACTTGATTGAATCACTCAGCAAAGTCTCAATCTTTACCAAAATTGACTTGAGGTGGGAATACAACATGTTTACATTAAAGAAGAGGATAAATAGAAGATAGTGTTTATTACAAAACAAGACCTTTTTGAGGTAACCATCATATATTTTGGTTTTTCTAATGCACCAGCAATCTTCCAAAGTATGATGAATGACATATTAAAAGACTTGATTTGTATACAACTAGTAATGGTGTATTTAGATAATATTCTAATATTTGGGACATGTTTGAAGGAACACAGGTGATTGGTCAAGAAAGTGCTGAAAAGGCTTCAATTTAATGATCTTTATGCTAAAGCAGAAAAGTGTTTCTTTGAGCAAAGTAGTATCAAGTATTTGGGTGTAATTATTTTGGAAAATAAAGTACAGATGGATGAGGAGAAACTTTCAGAAGTTCTAGAGTGGCCAGTACCAACAAAAGTTAAACAAGTACAAGTATTCTTAGGCTTTGCAAATTTCTATTATAGGTTCATTGAGAACTTTGCTAAGATGTCAAAGCCACTCTCTGACTTGACCAAGAAGGATAGTACCTGGACTTGGAACAAAGAGCAACAAAATACTTTTGAGACACTGAAAAAGGTCTTTACTATGGCTCCAGTCCTAAGAATAGCAAATGATGAAGATCTCTTTAAGTTGTCCACCAATGCTAGCAACTTTATAACAGGAGCTGTCTTATCACAAAAGGACATGCAAACTAACCTATGGCATCTAGTAGCTTTCTTCTCCAAGTTATTAGATGTCTATAAAAGGAACTATGAAATCTATGACAAGGAACTACAAAATCTATGACAAGGAACTACTTGTGGTAATTTGGGAACTAGAGGAATACAGATACCATTTGGAGGGACATCCATATAAAGTTGAGATCTGGTTGGATTATCAGAACCTTACATTTTTTAGAACAGCTCAAAAGCTGACCAGGAGGTAAGTGAGATGAGCACTTTTTATGACTTATTTTGACTTTGTACTCTATCATAAACTGGGAAAGACAATATAGGTAAAAGACCCCTTGTCTAGATAAGCAGACTATAAGATGGGAACAGACCTCAACAATACAAACCAGATGTTGCTAAAACCTAAGTTCTTTACTATCAATGCACTAGAGGCTACTCATGAGACACTAATAAATGATGAGATAATCCTAAAGGAGGTCAAAGCAGTACTCTTATCGGATGAAGTCATCAAAGACTATAAGACATTACTCAAGTCTGGTCCAAGAGAATTTGGGAAATCCTTGTAAGACTAGAACTATGAGAATGGACTACTCCTGTATAAAGGGAAGGTTTATATTCTCCACAGTATGAAAGATACCTTGCGACAACAGATTGTTAAGATGCACTATAATTTGCCATCTACCGGACACCTAGGTCAGTAGAAGACCTATGAGTTGGTCTCCAGAAATTACTGGTGATCTGAAATGACAACATTTGTCAAGAAATATGTTATGGGTTGTGATATGTGTCAGTGGATGAAAAATCGCACACAGTAACCTTTTAGACCACTCATATCTAACAAGATGCCTAACAGACCTTGGAAAATAATCTCAATAAACTTAATCACACAATTGCCAGAGTTAAACGGTTATGATGCTATTTATGTTATTGTTGACAGACTCACCAAAAGGGTCCATTTCATTCTTATCAAAAATCGGTTCTTATCCAAAGATATAGCACAGTTACCATATGACAAGGTCTATCTATTGGATAGACTGCTGCTACAAATCATTTCAGATAGAGGAGTACAATACTCAGCCAAACTATTTCAAGAATAGTGCAAGATTTTAGAAATAGAATTTACAATGTCAACAGTATATCATCCATAAATAGATGAACAAATAGAATAAGTAAACCAGATATTAGAGCAATATCTTTGGTGCTATGTGGATTATAATCTCAGTAATTGGTTAGATCTACTGTCCAGTACAGAGTTTGCATATAACAATCAAATACATAAAAGCATCAAAGAAAGTTTATTTTTTCTTGAATATGGCAGACACCTGAGAGCAGGCCCAATTTTAGTCAAAGAGTTACCACAAAGGGACTTGAATGACCTGACATATAAACTACAAGAAGTCTTGGAGTAGGCAAAAGCAGCTCTTACTCTTGCAGCAGAAAGAATAAAATAGTACTATGACCAAAAAGTCCAAAGTGTCCTATTTAAAGTTGGTGACAAGGTGCTATTCAATCTGAAGGATTACCAGACTATAGAGCAAACATTACAACCCCAGTACAAAGGACTATTTAAAATAATAGAAAAGTTGTTCTTGGTTACATTCCAGCTTAGGATACCACCTTGCTACCAAGCACTGCACCCAGTTTTTTATACTAGCAAGTTAGCACAGTACTCCAAGTCTACCATCTATAGACAGAAATCCACACCTCTATCACTAATCTTGATACAGGGCCAGGAAGAATAGGAGGTAGAAAAGATTCTAGATTTGCGACAAAGACATGGAAAAAACAAATTTCTTGTTAGATGGAAAGGATATAGTCAAGAAGATGACACATGGGAACCTGAGGAAAATCTACATAATGCAGGTGAAAAGCTACAGGAATATCTTCAGAGTTTACCAAAAACAAAATAACTTTTTAACAGAGCTTGAACCAAGAGGAGAAATAATGTCACAAACTTCATTTGGACCATAACTCCAGGGATACTTGACTGATTTTGACAATCTAAATGGCCACCAAAAGCCCTTAAGAAAACCTTTCAAATGGTACCAAAAACATCTCAAAGCAATTAGTATTCATTGAGTTATCAGCAGATCAGTCTGTGATCACTAAGTTACCAGACACTAAATCACCGATATCTCAAAAACCACTTAACATAAATGTTTGCTTCAATGACCATCATGAAGCTCTCTTCAATGTGCTTCTTTCAGTCATAAATAAAACCCAAGGAAATAAGATTCTATGGAGATACAAGGTCCTCAATGTTTGTACATGACACTGATCTTTATCTATAGATTATCATCTGTCCTTGAATAGAACAAAGGACTGCTCTAAGATGGTTAGGTTATCTCTATTTCAAGAACAATAGCACTCCTATATATAGAACAATAAGTAATGATTATATAGTAGACTGTCCTGGTACACAGACCACCACAATCATGTATTTAAGAACTGTATGTCTGAGGATAAACCTCAGACTTAACAATATCTTTTGCTACTGTCTAAACTTCACTTTTTTAAGCCTTTTGATTATTAAATCATCAACTTACAAATTAATAAGTGGTCATTTGTGATAAGAAGGGACAGAGAGCACTGGCCATATGATTAGAAGAGGACCCTACTTAATTGTTGATTCTATGATTTATAATTCTAATATATACTCTAGAGGTATAGAGAGGTCTAATAACAACTTACCCCCATCATTTCTCTCCTTCTATCACTCTAGAGCTCCATTACTATTTTTGAGTGACTAAGTTTTTTGTTTGTTTTCTTTATAAAAAAAACTCTATGAAATTTCTTTTAAGGGATATATCTCACTTTAAGAAGAACTTGGGCATTTGCTCAACTAGTAGTTTAACCACTCACTATGTATTTTTGGAGTAGGTTTCTAACTGTATAGTCAGTTAAAGTAGAGCCTACATGAGGACATGGGAGTTCTAGGCAGTACTGCTGTATTGACAGTGAGCTAGGCTACTAGACTAGTTTGAGAAAAGTAATATTATAGTATAAAACAAACACATACCTTTGAGATCCACAATCAACTAGAGCTTGTTCTCAAGCAAATACTAAAAAACATTTTAGCTTCTAGGTTTTCATTGGTTCTCTTTATATCAATTTTTGTAAGCTCTCTATTCTTTGATTTAACTTCCCAGTATCTACTCAATTGTGTACAACTATAACACAGCTCAGAGATTTTGCCTCTCTAACCTGTTCTATTTACCCTTGTTATTTCATTTTCCTATCACCAATCTCTCAAGTATAGTGGCATGGTAGTGGATCTTTATTAGTTTGACAGTGCATTAGTAGAACCTGGCTTAGTTAGGTTCAGGGTATGGAAGTCTAAAAGTAATTTATTAGTATTTGTTAGATTGGCTATATTGAGCTACAAATATTCTTCTGAGATACTTTTATACCCTATCCAACATACATAGTACATCAAGGGATTCATTTTGTGTTTGTCCAATTTTGAGTCAAGTATTTGCACTACTTCAAATTTAAGGTTTTTATCTATTTTGATAAGTAGTAGAGATAGATTGGTGCAGTTTGGGGTAGTACTAGAGAAAACTGGTTCAAGCTAGGATATATAGAATATAGAGCAGATCAATCTAAGATATTCTGGTAGCTTCACAAGGTAGGAATGAAATTCTACTCTTTTTATCACAAAGAAAAGGCCTAGATAGTATTTTGAAAGCTTTTTTGAAGGTTGGATAGTTCTAATAAATTTTACTAGGATATATACTATGTCTTCTGCTTAGAATGTAAGCACTTTGGCTTATCATGTATCCACTGGACCTTAGTAGTGTTTTTGCACCTTTATAATAGCTTATTTCAGTTCTGCATGGATGTTTTTGAGATTTACTACAAATATTTGTACCAGTTAGGATATAAGCTCCTAGGCTATTTGTACTTACATACTAGGGTAATATGTCATAAGTCGCCTTGACTATGACCAAAAATATATATTTATAGAATAATAGACAAGAGAATTGAACTAGCAGTCTTTTGGCTGGTTGTAGAATACTATTAATGTAAATGAGAGCAAATAGTATACTTGTATAAGTAGCTGGCACAATTGAGCAAGAACTCTATTAAGTTCTCTTTGTAATCCTTAAAGACTTAGCTACTGAGTTAACTTGACTTGAATTATACAACATGATATCCTTTATTTGTGAAAAAGGGAAACATCCCTGTAGTAGACAAGAGTGTATTATTATAAGTAAATTCTGCCAATAGTAAAAGCTTGGACCAGTTAGATTGCTAATAATTACAGTAGATTTGCAAGTATTGCTCTAAGATCTGGTTTATGTGTTTGGTTTGGTCATTCACTTTTGGGTAGTAATCTGCTAAAAAATATAACTTCATATTCAAGGCTTGGACTAGCAACTAGAAGAATTGAGATAAATTCTGCCCTCTTGTCTAACATGATATAACTTGGTATTCTATACTTGGAGAAGATATTTTGGACAAACAAATTGGCAAGACCTGTTGTGTTAATTGAGTTATATATTAGAATAAAGATTACTTGTTTTGTGAGTCTATCTATAATTACTAGTATATCCATATAGTCTTCTGACTCAGGTAAGTGCTCAATGAAGTCCATTAATATAGACTCCCAAGGTTGAAAGGAGATGGAGAGTTGTTTTAAGATACTATATAGCTTATAGTACCTAGTTTTGTTTTGGGAGCAAGTATTGCAAGAGTTTATATAACTGATAACAAAGGTTCATAAGTTGGACTAGATATAATCCCAGCAGACCAGCTATAGTATCTTGGTATATCCTAGATAGCCTACAAGTATGTGGTCATGCTTTGCTCTAAGTACATATAGCTAAAGGTCCTCTATATCAGATATGAAAATTTGTTCTTTAAAGCATAGGTATTCATTAATATCAATGGTCCATCTAGTATCTTCTTGAGTTTGTGTGTTATTGAGGTATTCTTGGTAAGTTGGGTCTACTATCACTGCCTATTTAATATTCAAGTTTAATATTTTTGTGTCCAGAAAGATTGCCATTCATAATCATTTGGGTTTCTGTAGATTATTGCTCCATCCTATCAATAGTTGATTGGACACAAATATAGGTCATTGATTTGAATTCCCTGTTGGTTCTCCTTTCCTAGCAGCAGATTAAGACATCTGGTTTTGTCTTCAATCTCCCTAGTCTAAAGTATATTATGAGATTGAACTGTAAGAGAAACTCAAACTAGTATGCTTGTCAATAAGAAAGGGGCTTGGAGTTGCAAAAATAAATAAGATTCTTATGATTTATAAACACTTCTACAGAGATAGTGTTATGAGACAGTCCCAAGAAAGAAAACTATTTCTTGTATATTCCTCAACCTAGTAGATAACATCCAGGAATATAATATAAGAGGGATATAAATAGCACAGGAAAGCTTATATAAAATATATATAGTTATTAGTAAAGGTTATATGATTGCAGGAAATGGGCATATAGACCAACAGATATCTGTATAAGTAGTTGTATAATCCAATGGAAAACTCTATTGAGTTCTTTCTAAACAACTATCTTAGTTGGGCTCTAAGTCTTTATGGCTCCACACTAGCAGATAGAGGTTTCTTCTAGGTAATATCTTCATTTCTTAAAGGCCTTAAAGGCCTCAAATATTACTAAAAGTTCCTTATTATATATATCATAAGTGAACTTTATGTTACTGAATGTTCTAGAATGGAAGACTATGGGATAAATGTCCTTCCTAGTATACATTGAGAGGATTGCTGCTAGAGTTCTGTCTAATGCGTCTGTTTCTACTATTATTTTAAAATCAGGATCTTATCTTACCAATACTAGTACTGTAGTAAATACTTCTTTTAATATCTCAAATGTCTTCTGACAATCTTCTAACCAATCCTAAGGAACCTTTTTCTATGTTAGATGAGTAAGAGGGGCTATCATACCAGAATAGTTGTGTATAAACTATTGATAGAAGTTTAAAAATTCTAGAAACAACTGAGTTTCTTTTAATTGCTAAGAAAGTAGTTAATTTTAGATTGTTTTTATTTTTTTGTTCATCTATAGTTAAATCTTTGGGACCTAGTACAAACTCTAGGAACTCAATACTCTCTTTGTAAAATGTACACTTAGTTGGTAAGGCATACAACTTGTAGGCTTGAAGACATTGTAATACTTTCTTTATATGACCTTGGTAGTTCTTTATATTGTTTGAGTAAATCAAGATATTGTCTAGGTAGATAACTATATAGATGTTTAGTAAGTCCCCAAAAATCTTGTTTATAAATTGTTGAAAGGCTACAGGGGCATTTGATAGTCCAAAAGACATAAATAGCCATTTGAAGGATCTGTACTAGGTCCTAAAGGCAGTTTTCTACTTATTGCCCTCAGCAATGTATACCAAGTAGTAGATATTCCTCAAATCTATTTTTGTATAGATTTTTACCTTCTTAGGAGTATCTAAAAGATTGGAAATCAATGGAATTGGATAGCAATCCTTACAAGTTATCTTATTAAGACCTTGATAGTTGATATATAACCTCAAGTCTCTATTTTTCTTTTTTACAAACAATGCCAGAGCTTCTTTTGGAGATTGGGAGGGCTAGATAGCATCTGATTTGATGTTCTTATTAATAAACTTCTGCAATGTCTGTATTTTAAGTATTAACAGCAAGTAAATAGATCCCAGGAATAATAACAAGTTCTCTGCTATTTGGATAGCCAGATCATATAGACAATGTTTAGGTAGAAGTTTAGAGCATTATTTATAGAATATGTCTGTGAACTGATGATATTCTACAGGGACTTTGCTTAATTCAGGGTTCACTGGTCTAGTTTGAGTTGCCTGGCTATTGAATACTTTAGGAATGAGTTGAAATAGCTAAACTCCAGGTACTCTACAAGTATGTTAGTAAGCTGCTGTGTTGATTAGTAATATGGACAGTTTTGCTCCTGATTCATGTCTTGGTTCTTTAGTATTATCAATTATGTTCTTTCTAAGGTTTCCTATTCTATTTGAAGGCATGTCTAGGACCCCTCTCCTTCAGTTAATGTTTGGATTGTGGCTTTTTAACCAACTGTATTCAAGTACTACTGAACTTGAACTATCTAGGTATATCATATAGAACTCAAGGGTATAAGAGTAGCTATAAGTGAGTTAAATTGGTAGTATTACGACTTGAGTTATATATTGATTAATGGTACCATCTATCAGTATCAGGGGAAGAGGTTCAATAACCCAGAATAGCAACTTATAGAAAGCAACAAAACTTGAGTTTATCAAACAATCTGATGAGCTAGAGTTAATTAGTCCTAGAAAACCTTTCAAGACTAGATTCAAGTACAGTGAGATAAAAAGTGATTTTGGGCTAGACAGAGCAGTAGACCCCATCTTCAACAGATATTTCCTAATGGTTTCTAGGTGGTTGACTTGTTAGGAGGTAAAAGAACTACATTTTTGTTTTTTGGTAGTTCTAAAAGGTCCAGAGATGTTTTTAACTGAGCTACCTATTGAAAGAGTGCAAAAGGGAATTGCTTACTAGAACAAACAATAAGGTATGGTACCAGCTCCCAATTGCATGCTAGGGGTTCAAGGAGATGAAATAAAAGTGGGGGATTAAAAAAGGGTATCAGAAATTATATACAGCTTTATGTAAGTTTTATAATTATTTGGTGTTAAACAAGCATAAGGTTGTTCTAGATCCATGTCACATATTCTCTCTGGGATGTCAACCTTTATATTGTTATGAGAGCCCCAAACAGGAAAAGGTTTCCTACACATTTGAACACTTAATCTAGAACCTCAAAGCATACAATGGGATCAAGATATAAATAGTATAGAAACTTAGCAAGTCAAATTATGTGACAAGGTCAGATGACCATGGAACATTCTAGAAAGGACATGTGATTGCGGAACTTTAGAGTACAGCCACTGTAGTAGTAGTATAAGTAAGACTGCAATCCAACAAAGAACTCCATTGAGTTCTTCTTGAACATCCACCTAGGGTAATCACTAAGAGTATTCACTACTTATTGATAACATAAGAACTCGATACCACATCCAAGCACTGTTCACCTCAAACCCTGCTCAAAATCACTTCAAGGCACAGTTGGCTTTATACCGGCCCTGCGAGTGATTTTCTTCTACCTCACTTATTCCACACCCTTCCTTACTAGGGAGCACAGCGCTCTCAAGCCTCTTGGATAGCGGGCCCTAGCTGTAAAGGGGACTTCTCAGTCAGTTAGGGACTGAGGGAGGAGACTAGGTACCAAGTCCAGGTATCTTGTTCGAGTTCTGACCTCGTAATTGGATGTTGTTCTCTACATTTTTCTCTATATAAACTCTATGCTGCACTCCATTGTGAGTGGTATATGCAGGAGAATAGCGGTTATTCCTTAGGAAACTGCTTAGCTTAGGGGTCCTCTTCTTAGAGGCAATTGTATACCAATTTGATTAGGGCAGTAGCCAGTAGGACAGTAGGAGTCCAGATAGGTGAAGGTTGTGCACCCTGTTGAACATAAGTCTTAGCTAGTCATCCTGGATCAAGAATCATCAGAATACAAATCATCATCCCCATCACCACCACTACCACGCAGCATGTCCTGCTAACAACAGCAACAAAGGGAGCCTTCTCTGATGCTCATCTCTCAAGAAGAACAACTCCTTGCTATGATTGCAACTCTGCAGCAGCAGGTTAATACCATGCTCCTTCAGCAACAAGGGAGCAGAGTAGAGGTCGCCAAACCTCAAACCTTTAGTGGAAGAATGGAGGAGGTAAGCGCGTTTGTCAACGCAGCTCGCCTATATATTAGGATGAAGATAGCAGAAGAAGCAGCAGCAACCCAGGTGGCCTGGGTATTATTGTATGTATAGGGGGGAATAGCAGAGGCATGGAAGGATAATTTGTTGGATGAATTAGCAAAAGGAGAGTCAGAAGTGGAATCGGCAGAGCAGTTATTTGCAAAGATAAGGGATGACTTTGGGGAGACATCGGAGGAAGAAAGAAAGATAGAGCAGTTGAGGACAATTGAACAAGGAGAGAGGACCTGCAACAAGTATGTGCAGGAATTCAAAAAGGTCACCAGGAGGAGTAGCTACAAGAGAAGACCCCTTATCAAAGAGTTTAAAAGAGGACTGAACAGAGCTATCAGGAGGAAGTTGAGGAACTGCCAACCACCATTGGAGAGTGGTAAGAAAGAGCAATAAAACTAGACAGAAATCAAAGGCAGAGCAGGGCAGAGGAAAAAGTGTTGGGAAGGAATGTGGCACGCCCAGGGGAAAATGCACAGCCAAGAGAGGGAGAATCATATGGGGGAAAAGGGGGACAAATAACATGGAGAATGGGGGGAGGATATAGGGGAGGAGAAGGAAATATACTCAACAGAGGAGGAGCTCAAATGGGTCCAAGGAGAGATCCAAATGCAATGGATGTGGATAGGGGAAGGGGAGGAGATAAGACATGCTACATATGTAGAAAGTGGGACCATATGGCCAAAAATTGCTGGGAAAGGCACAAGAGAAAAGTAGTAGAAATACCGCAGGAGTCGGCAAAAGAAAATAGAGAACAGTGAGCTCTCAGCTGGCCTCCAATAATGTATACAGTGTATTGCGCCCAGAAAAACTGGACAATAAATTAAACTTTATCAATATAACTAAGAGAGTAAGAGACATACAGCACACACTACGGCCGCTAAGGGAAGTCTGGTTGAAAGTAGGGTTAGAGAAGTTGGAAAATCATAAAGGAGTGGCAGTAAAAGCATTGTTGGATAGTGGGGTAACAGGTCTATTCATAGATACGACCTTTGCAAAGGAACAGGGGTTCAAAATGGAAAAATTAAAAAAACCTCTTTTAGTCAGGAACATGGATGGAACAATGAATGTGGGAGGAGCCATAATACATCAGGTCAAATGCAATATGTTCTTCAAAGGACATATGAAGAGGGCAAGAATAGATGTATGTAATTTGGGCAAAACAGAGTTGATACTGGGAATGCCGTGGCTAGCAACCCACAATCCAGAAATAGATTGGGAGAAAGGGGAAGTGAAAATGATGCATTGCCCACCTATATGTGGAAGAAAAAAGCAAGAAGGAAAGAAGAAGAAAGTAAGAAAAATGGAAAAGGACAAAAATGAGAAAGCATTAAGAAAACTGGTGCCTAGAAGATTTTGGAAGTAGAAAAGAGTATTTGGGAAAAAGGAGTTGGAGAGGATGCCAGTACAAAAGGCCTGGGACTACGCCATAGAATTGAAAGAAGGGTTCATGCCAAAGAAGGGGAAGGTATATTCACTGTCGAGAGAAGAAAGGGAAGAGGTACAAGCATTTATGGAGGATCAATTAAGGAAAGGATACATTCAACCCTCTAAGTCACCCCAAATGTCACCAGTACACTTTGTGGCAAAAAAGAATGGCATACGGAGGATGGTACAAGACTATTGACATGTAAACCAGTGGACGATAAAGAATGGGTACCCCTTACCCCTCATCACAGACATACTGGATAGAGTAGGAAAGAGGAAGGTGTTTACAAAGCTGGATCTAAGATGGGGATACAATAATGTCAGAATCAAGGAAGGGGATGAGTGGAAAGCAGCGTTCACAACGCACATTGGAGCCTATGAACCCACAGTAATATATTTTGGGTTAACAAACTCCCCTACTACCTTCCAGACAATGGTGAATGACCTGTTCAGAGATCTCATAAACCAAGGAGATATGGTGACCTTCATTGATGACATCTTAGTAGCTACAGAAACAGAAGAGGGACATGATGAGCTAGTAGAGGAGGTATTAAAGAGATTAGAGGAAAACAACCTGTTTATAAAGCCGGAGAAGTGTAAATAGAAAGTAAGAAAGGTAGAGTTTCTGGGAGTAGTAATTGGCCCAAAAGAAGTAGAAATGCAAAAGGAGAAGGTAGAAGTGTTATCAATGAACAGTAAATGTCCTTAGTGATCACCCTAGGTGGATGTTCAAGAAGAACTCAATGGAGTTCTTCCTTGGATTGGACTACTACTTATACTACTTTTATAGTGGCTGTACCGCTACTAGTCTACAATCACATGTTCTTCCAGAATGTTCTACAACCTTGTGACCTTATTATATGACTTGGCTTCCTAAGCTCCCCTGCTATTTATATCTCAACCCCATTATATGCTTTGAGGTTTTGGACTAAGTGTTCAAATGCATGGGAGACTTTTTCCTACTCGGGGCTCCTATAACATAGCCCCCCCTTCAAGTTTCCTCGTCCTGAGGAATTTTTCCATTGATCCCAGTTTTTGTCCCATCTTCTCTTCCTTTCCCTTTCATATCTTTTTCTTCCCCAACCGTACAGTAGTTTTGCCATGAATTCCCTAAGTAATTCACAACTGAACTCCTTTTCTTCTTCCTCTTGCTCCTGTCACCTTAGTTCTTTGACTTCTTTTCCGTACTCCCTCTCGAATTCTTCTACTAATTCCTTTGCATTTTCCAAGTTCTTTCTATTTTCCCAGGTGTCTTCTTCCACCATATAGCCTTTTCATCTCACCAGGAACTTTTCCTTCCCTCTAATCATTCTTTTGTTTAAAATTTTCTCTACTTCAAACTCCTCTTCTCCCTCAATGATGACCAGTTTTGGTGGTATCTTCTTCTGTCCCTCCACCTGTGGTTTATAGAGTTGTACTTTACTTACGTTAACTACAGGATGTATTTTAATAGATTTAGGTAATTCTAACTCTATCGTATTACTCGAGACGATTCCTTTTACTTTGTAGGGGCCTACAAAGCATTCGGTCAGTTTCTCCAATCTCCTTCCTTTTATTTGCCACTTTAAATCCTTTGTGCTTAGCAGTACTAAGTCTCCTACTCTGTATTCTTCCTTCTTTCTTCTCTTTCTGTTTGCGAATTTCTTCATTTCCTTCTGCACTTTCCCCAACACTGCTTTTGCTTCCTCCTGGATTTTCCTCATTCTCTTTATGAATTTTTCTGCCACTTCGTACTTCCCCTTCCTTCTTCCTTCAAATCCCATCTTTGGGTCTTGACCATAATTTGCTTTGAATGGTGATGTTTTTGTTGCTGTGTAGACCTTGTTATTGTATGTGAACTCTGCTGTTCCCAACCAATCTGGCCACTGCTCTTGCCTATGATCGATGAAGACTCTTAGATACTGTTCTAGCTCCTGGTTTATCCTCTCCGTTTGCCTATCCGTTTGAGGGTGATAGGCCGTCGAGAGTTTTGTCTGGATCTCCAGCAAGTTATTCAGCTCCTTCATCATTCCCGCTGCAAACTGCACTCCCCTGTCTGATATGATGCTTTCTGGAAGCCCATGCAACTTCTATACATGGTCCCGAAACAGCTTTGCAAGTCCCTCTGCTGACGTTTTCTCTGTTATTGCTATAAAATGCGCTATTTTACTAAAACGATCGTACACTACTAGGATTGCATTGTATCCCTGGGCTAAGGGCAGTTTGGTGATAAAATCTGCCAATATATAACTCCATGGTTTTTCCAGGATTGCATTGGGCATTAGTTTTCCTGCTGGTGCCTCGCTTTGGTTCTTGTACCTTTGACAAGCATTGCATCACTCCACATATCTTCCCATCTCTTTCATTATTCCTGGCTACCAGTAATTCCTGCCAATCAGCTCCATCATTTTCCATCTCCCTCCGTGCCCTCCTACTGGGGTATTGTGGTGCAATTGTATTATTTCCCTTCTAAGGTCCCCTTCTAGTACATATATCCTTCTTTCCTTCATTACTATTCCATCCTCTACTTCCCATTCTTTGTCTCTCAGTGTCTTAATTCCTGCCTTTTTCAGCTCCTCTACTGCTTTTACAATTTTCTCATCCCCTTCCTGTGTCTTCCTGATTCTTTCTTTTAGATCTTCCTCCTGTATCAACGTTTCCATTCCCCTAATCCATTCTGGTTTTATCAGTGTCTGGTCTTCATTATCTTTTTCCACCCCCTTCTGCCAGTCTGGTCTTCTGCTCAGTCTATCTGCCTTCCCCATGCTCTTTCCTGGGACATGTTTTAACATAAAATTAAACCGTGATAGGTATAGGGCCTATCTTGCTTGTCTGTGGTTCAGTTTTTGACTCGTCATAAAATACTAGAGGTTTTTGTGGTCTGTCCAGATTTCAAATTTAAGTTTTGCTCCTTCCAAGTAATGCCTCTATGCTTCTAGGCATCTTATAACTGCCAGCATTTCTTTATCATGAATTTCGTAGTTTTGCTCTATAGTATTTAATGACTTAGAGATGAAGGCTACAGGTTTCCACTTTCTATTTTCGCACTTTGTCAACAGTACTCCCTCTGTTGCGTAGTCTGAGGCATCAGCTTCTACTCTTATCTCCCTATCGATGTCCAGGATGGCTAGAATGGGTTTTGTGGTAAATACTGTCTTGAGTTTCTCAAACACTTCCTCCTACTCCCTCTCCCACTTCCACTTTTGTTCTTTCCTGACTAGCATGTATAGTAGTGCTGCTATTCTAGCAAAGTTCTCTATGAACCTTTTGTAGTAATTAGCGAGGCCTAGGAATTTTTGCACTTCCTTAACGTTCCTAGGTGCTGGCCAGCTTAGAACTCCTTCTACCTTCTCCTTCTGCATTTCTACTCTTTTTGGACTAATCACTACTCCCAGAAATTCTACCTCTCTTACTTTCCATTTGCATTTCTCCGGCTTTACAAACAGGTTTTTTCCTCCAATCTCTTTAACACTTCTTCTACCAGTTCGTCGTGGCCCTTCTTTGTATCTGTGGCTACTAGGATATTGTTGATGAAGGTTGCTGTGTCCCCTTTGTTTATGAGGTCCTAGAACAGGTCGTTCATCATTGCTTGGAAGGTGGTGGGGGAGTTTGTTAACCCAAAATACATGACTGTGGGTTCATATGCTCCGATATGTGTTGTGAATGCCGCCTTCCATTTGTCCCCTTCCTTAATCCTGACGTTATTATATCCCCATCTTAAGTCCAACTTTGTAAACACCTTCCTTTTTCCTACTCCATCCAATATGTCTGTGATGAGGGGTAAAGGGTATCCATTTTTTACTGTCCACTGGTTTAGATGTTGATAATCCTGTACCATCCTCCATGTGCCATCCTTTTTTGCCACAAAGTGTACTGGCGACATTTGGGGTGACTTGGAGGGTCAGATATATCCTTTTCTCAGTTGGTCTTCCACAAATTTTTGTACTTTCTCTCTTTCTTCTCTCGATAGTGAGTATACCTTCCCTTTTCTTGGTGTAAACCCCTCTTTTAACTCTATGGCATGGTCCCAGGTCTTTTGCACTGGCATCCTTTCTGACTCCTTTTTTCCAAATACTTTCTTCCACTTCCAGAATCTCCTAGGCACCAGTTTTCTTAATACTTCCTCGTCCTCG
>Ga0153973_100040_pt1 | contig 21052 bp, 32 predicted proteins | sample TSGA057MetaG_FD_104700 | JGI IMG/M metagenome (GOLD analysis project Ga0153973, IMG submission 104700) | Attine ant fungus gardens microbial communities from Georgia, USA - TSGA057 MetaG | ecosystem: Host-associated > Fungi > Mycelium > Unclassified | place: USA: Georgia, Yuchi Wildlife... | reverse complement strand
TTGACTTGCTGAGTCCCCACCCTATTTATATTCTTACTCCATTGTATACTTTGAGGTTTTTGATTAAGTGTTCAAATGCGTAGGAAACCTTTTCCTGTTTGGGGCTCTCATAACATGGCCCCCTCTTCAAATTTCCTCGTCCTGAGGAATTTTTCCATCAATACCAATTTTCATCCCATCTCTTTTCCCTCTCCCTTTTGTATTTTCTTCTTCCCCAACTGTACAGTAGTTTTGCTGTGAATTCCCTAGGTAATTCCTGACTGAACTCCTTTTCTTCTTCTTTTTGCTCCTGTTACCTTAGTTCTTCAACTTCTTCCCCATACTCCCTCTCGAACTCTTCTACCAACTCCTTTGCATTTTTCAAGTTTTCCCTATTTTCCCAGGTATCTTCTTCTGCCATGTAGCCTTTCTATCTCACCAGGAACTTTTCCTTCTCTCTAACTATCCTTTTGTTTAAGATTTTCTCCACCTTGAATTCCTCTTCTTCTTCAATAATGACTGGTTTTGGTAGTATCTTCTTCTGTCCCTCTACCTGTGATTTATAGAGTCGTACTCTACTTACATTAACTACAGGATGTATTTTAATAGATTTAGGCAGTTCTAATTCTATCATATTACTCAAGACGATTCCTCTTACTTTGTAGGGGCCCACAAAGCATTCAGTCAGCTTCTCCGATCTTCTTCCTTTCATCTGCCACTTCAAGTCCTTTGTACTTAGCAGCACTAAGTCCCCTACTTTGTATTCTTCCTCCTCCCTTCTTCTTCTGTTTGCAAATTTCTTCATCTCCTCTTGTGCTTTTCTTAATACTGCTTTTGCTTCCTTCTGGATTTTCTTCATTTTTTCTATAAATTTTTCCACCACTTCATACTTTCCTTTCCTTCTCCCCTCAAATCCTATTCTTGGGTCTTGGCCATAGTTTACCTTGAATGGCGAGGTTCTTGTTGCCATGTGAATTTTGTTATTGTATGCAAATTCCACCATTCCTAACCAATCTGGCCACTGCTCTTGCCTATGATTGATAAAGACCCTCAGGTACTGTTCTAACTCCTGGTTTGTCCTCTCTATTTGGCCATCTGTTTGAGAATGATAAGCCATCGAGAGTTTCATCTGGATTCCCAGCAAGTTATTTAATTCTCTCATTATTCCCACTGCAAATTGTACTCCTCTATCTGATATGACGCTTTCTGGGAGCCCATGTAACTTCCATACATGATCTCGGAACAGCTTTGCGAGTCCCTCTGCTGATGTCCTTTCTGTTGTTGCTATGAAGTGTGCTATTTTGCTAAAACAGTCACATACTACTAGAATGGCATCGTATCCTTGGGCCAATGGCAGTTTGGTGATAAAATCTGCCGATATATGGCTCCATGGTTTTTCTGGGATTGCATTGGGCATCAGCTTTCCTGCTGGTACCTCGCTCCAGTTTTTGTATCTCTAGCATGCATTATATCCATCTACATATCTCCCTACTTCTTTCATTACTCCTGGCCACCAGTAATTCCTGGCGACCAACTCTGCTGTCTTCCATCTTCCTCTATGTCCTCCTATTGGAGTATTGTGGTGTAGTTGGATTATCTCCCTCCTGAGGTCCCCTTCCAGTACATATATCCTTCCTTCTTTTAGTACTATTCTGTCTTCTACTTCCCACTCTTCATTTTTCAGTGCTTTTATCCCCACCCTTTTTAACTCTTCCACTGCTTTTACTATCTTCTCATCCCCTTCCTGTACCTTTTTGATTCTTTCTCTTAGGTCTTCCTCCTCCATTATCATTTCTACCCCCCTAATCTACTCCGGCTTTATCAGTTTCTGGTCTTCGTTGTCTCTTTCCACCCCCTCCTACCAGTCCAGTCTTCTGCTTAATCCATCCACCTTTCCCATGCTCTTTCCTGGAATGTGCTTTAATGTGAAATTAAATCACGATAGGTATAGGGCCCATCTTGCTTGTCTGCAGTTTAATTTTTGACTCATCATAAAGTACTGGAGGTTCTTATGGTCTGTCCAGATTTCAAATTCAAGTTTCACTCCTTCCAAGTAATACCTCCATGCTTCTAGGCATCTTATAACTGCTAGCATCTCCTTATCGTGAATTTTGTAGTTTCACTCCATGGTATTTAATGATTTAGAGATAAAGGCTACCAGCCTCTATTTTCCATCTTTGCACTTTGTTGACAGCACTCCCCCTGTTGCATAGTCTGAGGTGTCTGCTTCCACTCTCATTTCCCTATTGATGTCCAGGATAGCCAGGACGGGTTCTGTGGTGAACACCACCTTAAGTTTCTCAAATGCTTCCTCCTGCTCCTTCTCCCACTTCCACTTTTGCTCCTTCCTGACTAGCACATGTAGCAGTACTGCTATCCTAGCAAAGTTCTTTATGAACCTCCTGTAATAATTGGTGAGGCCTAGGAACTTTTGTACTTCCTTGATGTTCCTAGGTGTTGGCCAGCTCAGGACTCCTTTTACCTTCTCCTTCTGCATCTCCACTTCCTTTGGACCGATTACTACTCCCAGGAACTCTACCTCTCTCACTTTCCATTTGCATTTCTCCAGCTTCACAAACAGATCATTTTCTTCCAATCTCCTTAGCACTTCCTCCACCAGTTTGTCATGGCCCTCCTCTGTATCTGTGGCCACTAAAATGTCATCAATGAAGGTCGCTATGTCCCCTTAGTTTATGAGGTCCCTGAACAGGTCATTCATCATTGCTTGGAAGATAGCAGGGATGTTTGTTAACCCAAAATACATGACCATGGGCTCATATGCTCCAATATGTATCATGAATGCTGCCTTCCATTTGTTCCCTTCCTTGATTCTAACATTATTATATCCCCATCTTAAGTCCAACTTTGTAAACACCTTCCTCTTTTCTACTCCATCCAATATGTCTGCAATGAGAGGTAAAGGGTACCCATTTTTTATCGTCCACTGGTTTATGTGCTGATAATCTTGTACCATTCTCCATGTACCATCCTTTTTCGCCACAAAGTGTACTGGTGACATTTGAGGTGATTTAGAGGGTCGGATATATCCTTTCCCCAACTGGTCTTTCACAAATGTCTGTACCTCCTCTCTTTCTTCTCTCAATAATAAGTATACCTTCTCTTTCTTTGGTGTAAACCCCTCCTTTAATTCTATGGCATGATCCCAGGTTTTCTGTACCAGCATCCTCTCTGATTCTCTCTTTCCAAATACTTTTCTCCACTTCCAAAATTTTCTGGGTACCAGTCTTCTTAATGTTTCTTCATCCTCGTCTTTTTCCATCTTCCTTGCTTCCTCTTCTCTCCCTTCTTGTTTTCTTCTCCCATATATCAGTGGACAATGTGTTATTTTTACTTCCCCTTTCTCCCAGTCTATCTCTGGATTATGGGCTGCTAGCCACAGCATACCCAGTATCAGCTCTGTTTTTCCCAAGTTATACATGTCTATCCTTGCCCTTTCTATATGTCCTTTGAAGAACATATTGCACTCGACCTGGTGCATTATAGCTTCTCCCACATTTATCGTTCTATCCACATTCCTAACTAAGAGGGGTTTTTTTAGCTTTTCCATTTTAAACCCCTTTTTCTTTGCAAAGGTCATGTCTATGAACAGACCTGTAACCCCACTATCCAACAGTGCCTTTACTGCTACTCCTTCATAATTTTCCAACTTTTCTAACCCCACTTTCAACCAGACTTCCCTTAATGGCCATAGTGTGTGCTGTATATCTCTTACTCTCTCAGTTGTATTGATGGAATTTAATTTATTGCCCAGTTTTTCTGGGTGCAATACACTGTATACATTGTTGGAGGCCAGTCGAGAGCTCACTGTCCTCCATTTTCTTTTGCCAACTTCTGTAGCATTTCTACTACCCTTTCCTTATGCCTTTCCCAGCAGTTCTTGGCTATGTGGCCCCACTTTCCACACATGTAGCACATCCTGTCTCCTTCTCTTCCTCTATCTATATCCATTGCATTTGGGTCTCTCCTTGGACCCACTTGACCTCTTCCTCTATCAAGTGTATTTCCTCCTCCTCTTCCTCTGTATCCTCCTCCTGTTCTCCACATTATTTGTCCCTCCCTTCCCCCATATGATCCTCCTCCTCTTGGCTGTGTATTTCCCCCTGGGCATGCTGCATTTCTTCCCAATACTCTTTCTTCTGCCCTGCTCTGTCTCTGGTTTCTGTCTAGTCTCACTGCCCTTTCTTGCCACTCTCCAATAGTAGTTGGTGGTTCCTCTGCTTTGGCTAACTTCCTCCTGATGGCTCTGTTCAGTCCTCATTTAAATTCTTTGATGAGGGGTCTTCCCTCATAGCCGCTCCCCCTGGTGACTTTTTTGAATTCCTGCACATATTCATTGCAGGTTCTCCCTTCTTGCTCAATTGTTCTCAGTTGCTCTATCTTTCTCTCCTCTTCTGATGTCTCCCCAAAGTCATTCCTTATTTTAGTGAAGAGCTGCTCTGCCAATTCTACTTCTGACTCCCCCTTTGCCAACTCATCCTTCCATGCCTCTGCTATTCCTCCTTGCACATACGATAATACCCATGCCACCTGGGTTGCTGCCACCTCTTCTGTCATTTTCATTCTGATGTATAGTCAAGCTGCATTCACAAACGTGCTCACCTCCTCTATCTTCCCACTAAAGACTTGAGGCCTTGCGACCTCTACTCTGCTTCCTTGCTGTTGAAGGAGCATGGTGTTAACCTGCTGCTGCAGGGTTGCAATCATGGTGAGGAGTTGCTCCTCTCTGGTTTGACGAGGGGCAGATACTGAGAGAATTTCCCCCTGTTGCTGTTGTCAAGACATATTATAGGATGGTAGTGATGGTGATAGGGTTGATGATTCATATTCTGATGACTCCAGATCCAGTGTTACTAGTCAAGCTTTATGTCCAACAGGGCGCCAAATCTTCACCTGTCTGGACTCCTACTGCTTTACTGACTACTGCCCTAGTCAAATTTGGTATATGATTGCCTCTAAGAAGAGGACCCCTAATCTAAGTGGCTTCCTAAAGAATGACTGCTAATCTCCTGCGTGTACCACTCACAATGGAGTGTAGTACAGAGTTTATACAGAGAAGAAAGTAACAAACAACATCCAATTGCAAGGTCAGGACTTGAACAAGGCACCTGGACTTAGTACCGAGTCTCCTCCCTCAGTCCCTAACTGACTGAGAAGTCCTCTTTACAGCTAGGGCCTGCTATCCAAAATGCTTGTGAGCACTGTGCCCACTAGCAAGGAAGATAAGAGAGTAAGCAGTGGTGAGGCCGCAAGGTGCAAGGTCACCATTGGGTATTGAGTTCTTATGTTATCAATAGACAGTGAATGTCCTCAATGATTACCCTAGATGGATGTTCAAGAAGAACTTGATAGAGTTCTTTGTTGGATTACAGCCCTACTTATACTACTACTACAGTGGCTGTACCCTAGAGTCCCATGATCACATGTCCTTTCCAGAATGTTCTATGATCACCTGACCTTGTTATGTGATTTGACTTGCTGAGTCCCCACCCTATTTATATTCTTACTCCATTGTATGCTTTGAGGTTTTGGATTAAGTGTTCAAATGTGTGGGAAACCTTTTCCTGTTTGGGGCTCTCATAACAGTACACTTTATACTGACTACAGAAAGAACATCAGCAAAAGGGTTAGCAAGGTTGTTCAGGGACAACATATAGAAACTATATGGTTTACCTAAAAGCATCATATTAGACAAAGGACCCCAGTTCATGGCAGGATTAATGAAGGAGTTAAACAGGATGTTGGGGATCAAAAGCAAGATATCAACTATATTCCACCCTCAAACAGACAGGCAGACAGAGAGGGTAAACCAAGAATTGGAACAGTACTTAAGAATGTTCATAGACTATAGGCAAGAGCAATGGCTGGACTGGTTAGGAACAGCAGAGTTCACATACAACAATACAGTATATTCTAGTATAAAGACATTGCTCTTCAAAGCAAACTATAGACAAGTGTTGTCGCTAAGTTGTGAAGACTTTTAAGGACTATCCAAGGTGGATGTTAAGGAAGAACTCAATAGAGTTCTCCATTGGATTAGTTCTACTACTTATACAAATTGTACATGGTCTGTGCACCTACCTATTATAATCACAAGACCTCTTACTAATAACTACCTAGTATTACATAACACTTTCCTATGCTATTTATATCTTTCTGTTGTATTTGCCTATGTTGTCTAGCAAATTAGTGAATGCGCATGAAATAGTTTCTTTTTTGGGAACTGTCTCATAACAACAAGATTCTAGGATAGGGTTTGAAGTAAGAAAGAAGAGGAAGTATAAAGGAGCAGGGAAATTTGTAATGAAGATGAAAGAGATTCAAGAGGAAGCTAAGGCAGCACTAGAAAAGATATAAGAGAAGATGAAAAAATATGTAGATAGAAAGAGAGAAGTCAATGAGTATAAAGTAGGAGACTTGGTGATGCTTAGCACCAAAGATCTGCAATACTAAATGGTCAGTAGAAAGATGGAAAAGTTGATAGAAAGGTTTGTAGGCCCTTATAAAGTGAAGAAAATTGTATTGGCAAATATAGTTAAATTGGAGTTACCTAGCACAACCAGGATACATCCAGTAGTAAATGTCAGTAGAATACATAGATACATAGGGCAAGTAGAGGGACAGAGGAAGGAGCCACTAGCTCCAGTCATAATTAAGGGAGAAAAGTGTTATGAGACCCCAAAAAGGGAAAGAAGTTCCTGTGCATTTGAGCATCTAATCCAAAACCTCAAGTCATACAATGGGATCAAGATATAAATAGCATGGGAACTTAAGGAGGTCAAGTCACATGACAAGGTCAGGTAATCAGGGAACATTCTGGAATGACATGTGATCATGGACTAATAGTAGTACAGCTACTGTAAAGTAGTATAAGTAGTAGTCCAATCCAACAAAGAACTCCATTGAGTTCTTCTTGAACATCCATCTAGGGTGATCACTAAGAGCATTCACTGCCTATTGATAACAAAGAGGAATGGGAGGTCAAGAGAATATTGAATAAGTAATAGATTAGAGGAAAGGATAAGTATCTAGTACAATGGAAGGGATAGAAAACTTGAAGAATACAAAGGGAGCAGTCAAAGAATCTGAAAAGGAGTACCAACAGAACATGGAAGATGTAAGACAGCAAAAAAGAGAAGAAGGAACATTCAGAAGAGAAGAACTGCTAAGATAATTTATGGTAAAGAAATTATTTGGATGGTCAGATAAGCAGTACAATGAGGAATATTGGGGAAGATTAGAAAGGAATTGGAGATAATGGAAAAGGGGATAAGCAAGAGGAAGAAGAACTTTAGAAATAATTTAGGAAGAAAAAGAAGAAATCAAGCAAAAAGAATCAGAAATTAGGGAATAGACAGAAGAAGATAAAGATAAAGATAAAATAGGCAACATAGTCAACCCTGACTATGAATTGTAAAATTCTCGGGATGAGTAACCTAGAGAGGGGGGTAGTGTCATGACTTGGCCAAATAGTTAAGTCATTATTTATATTTCTTTTCTTTTTCTTTTTCTTTAATTAGGAAATCAATGGATATGTGAGAGGAAATGACTCAAAGGAGATGCACAAGACTTTATAAATAGAAGTAAATAATGGAATGTATATAAGTAGTATACAGCAATTAAATAAGGACTCTATTGAGTTCTTCTTATCAACTCAGACTAGGAGTAGTTCTAAGGCATTACAGTCTAAGTTCTTACAGTGGAATGCTATTGACAATTTACTTTCAATCTCTAACATCCTATTTAACTCCTGTATTATTCCTACCATGAACTGAGGTCCTCTATCTAAAATAATACTCTCAGGTAACCCATGTAACTTCTACACATTGTCTCTAAATAACCTAGCTAGTCCTTCTGCTGATATTTTTTTTATAGTAGGAATAAAATGTACCATTTTTGTCAATCTATCAACTACTACTAAAATTGAGTTATATCCTTGTGCTAGCTATAGTGACTTAGTCTAAGATGACTTAATTACCCTTCTAATCTGAGTTGACAAGGAGAACTCAATAGAGTTCCTATTGGTTTGCTATATACTACTTATACACATTTCTGTATTTACTTCTATTTATAAAGTCCCACATATCTCTTTTGAGTCATTCCCTTTTGCATGTTTGCTTGATTTCCTAATTAAATAAAAAAAAAGAAAAGAATATTAAATAATGACTTAGCCATTTTGCCAAGTTATGACACTAGTGGCAACTTAGTGATGAAATCTGCTGAAATATATGCCCAAGGTTTTTCTAGAATTGAATTTGGCATTAATTTTCCTGCCAGTTGTTCTGTGCAGTTTTTATTATGCTGGCAAGTATTACACCCCTCCTCATATTGCTCTACTTCCTTTGTCACTCCTGGCCACCAGAAGTTCCTAGTAACCAATTCCACTATTTTTCACTGCCCTCTATGCCCTCCTACTAGTATATTATGATGTAGCCTGATAATTTCTGCTCTCAATGTATTATCTTTAGACACATATACCTTTTTTTCTTTATACATTATGCCATTTACTTCTCTCTACTCTTTATCTCATAACATTTTTACTCTAGCCCACTTCATTTCCTCAACTGTCTTGACTACTTCATTATCTTTTACTTTTGACTGTCTTACTTTTTCCAATAAGTCCACTCCTTCTATGATAACCTCTACTTTCTCTGTTTTTCTAACTTCTAGTCATTCTAGCTTTACTAATATCTCATCCTCATTGTCTCTTTCTACTCCTACCTCCCAATCTGGTCTTCTACTCAAACTATCTGCCTTTCCCATTTTACTCCCAGAAACATGTTTCAGTGTAAAGTTAAATCTTGATAGGTAGAGTGTCTATCATACTTGTCTCCTATTCAACTTTTGTACCTTTATGAAGTATTCCAAGTTCTTATGGTCAGTCTATATTTCAAACTTAGTTATTGTCCCTTCTAAGAAGTACCTCTATGTCTCCAAGCATCTAACTACAGCTAATATCTCCTTATTGTGTATTTTATAGTTGTGCTCTGTGTTACTTAATGACTTAGAGATAAAAGCCACAGGTTTCCCAGTTTGTCAGTACATCTCATTGACAGTACTCTACCCATTGCATAGTTTGAAGCATCCACCTCCACTCTAAACTCCTTATCTAAGTCTGGAGCTACCAGCACCAGTTTCATAGTGAAAATCCCTTTGAGCTCATCAAATGTTTATTTTTGCTCCTCCTTCCACTGCCATTTCATATCCTTCCTGGTCAGTAAGTTCATTGGTTTCACTATTCTTGCAAAATATTTTACAAATCACCTGCAGTAATTGGTGAGTCCTAAGAATTTTCTAACTTCTCTGATGTTCTTTAGCATTGGCCAACTCAGCACTCTATCTACCTTTTTCTTTTCCATTTCTACTCCATTAGGTCCTATGACAACCTCCAAGAATCCAATTTTCCATACTTTTCATACACACTTCTCTGGCTTCACATATAGATTGTTCTCTTCTAACCTCCTTAATACTTCATCCACAATTTCATCATGCCCTTTCTCTGTTTCTGTTCCAACCAATATGTCATCTACAAATGCAGTGACCTTTCCTTCATTGATCAGGTCTCTCAGAATTTCATTTATCATTGCTTGGAATGTAGCTGGCAAATTTGTCATTCTGAAAAACATTACTGTTGGCTTGAAGGATCCCACATATGTTGTAAATGCTCTCTTCCACTTATCCCCTTCCTTGATCCTCATATTATTGAACTTTTACTGTAAGTCCATTTTTGTGAATACTTTCTTACTCTCTATATTGTCTATTAAATCTGTAATTAATGGAAGTGGGTAGTTGTTCTTCACTGTCTGGTTGTTTAGACTTCAGTAGTCCATTACTATCCTCTTGCTCCTATCCTTCTTGCCTACAAAGAAAACTGGTAATATCTGAGGGGATTTTGAGGGTCTGATATACCCTTTTCTCAACTAATCATTCACAAAGTTCTGAACTTCTTCCTTCTCATCTTTGGACAAAGGGTAAATTCTTCCCTTTTATGGTTTAAACATCTCTTTGAGATCCATAGCATGATCCTAAATCTTTCTTATTGGCATTCTTTGACTTTACCTTCCCAAATACTTTCTTCTACTTCAGAAGTCTTCTTGGAACCATTTCCTCAATTTTCCTGTAGTCTGCCTCAATTTCCTTCTCTTTTTTTCAATCATCTTTGTCATCTACTGCCCATCTTACAATTTTCTCCTCCTCTAGGGTAGCTATCCTTTTCCCTTTCTTTATTTTCCTGTCCTCTTTTTCCTTTGTATTTCTTCCACATAGCAGTAGACATCTTGTTATCTTAACTTCCCCTGTTTTTCAATTAATCTCTGGATTGTACGCTTGCAACTATGGTATCCCCAATATTATATCTGTCTTTCCTAGGTCATATACATCCATTTTCATCCTTTCTATGTGGTTTTTGTAATATACATTCACTTCTACTTGATATGTAATTTCTTCTCTACTATTATATGTCCCATCTACATTCTTGACCATCAGTAGTCTTTCTAGTTTCTGCAGTCTAAAACCACGTTTAGCTACTATCTTTCTATTCATAAACATTCCTATTGTACTACTATCCAAGAGCACTTTTACAGTTACACCTTCATATGTATCCACCTTTTCTACTCCAATGTTCAGCCATATCTCTTTTAACATTTTAAATGTCCTCCTCAAGTCTTTCTGTCCACTTCCTTCTCTTGCTGTACCTTTTAGAACCTCTGTCCATGCACTGCTTTGCTGTGCTTTTCCCTCTGTAGGATACACTACTTCTCTCCAGTTCCACCACTCTCTTTTTCTTCCTACCCTACATTCTGGGCATAAGATTCTTCTTCTTTTCCATTCTGACACCTTTCTCACAATTGTATCCCTTCTTCTACACTTTACACACTCCACTCTCATCATTTCTGCTCTTCTTGCTTCTCCTTCTCTCCAGTTCTATGCTTCTTGGCATAAGCTGTACCATATGTTTCTTACTTGTCTCTTAAGGAGGAATTCTTGTCTTTGATTTTTGTGGGTCTGCACCCTCTTGCTTTTGCATCCTCCACAGTCTACATATATCACCACTATCTTCTTTGTAATCCATCCTTGCTTAAGTAAGAGTATACCTTCTAGAAGTATATTCCACTTCTTATAGTATTCCTGCATCTTTTCCTATGTGGGATGTACTAGTCTTCTCTTCTACTATGCCTTTTGTGGCCTAGCTACATACACTGCTGTCATGCCAGGCAGCCTTTTTAGACAATTTAAGTGATAATCATTACAAATCTCTACTATAATTCAGCTCGAGCAGCAAAGATGACACCAATTGTATACCACTCAACCTCCAGTCTTGGACTTATATATATTACCTGAATAGCAGAATAGTGGCTGTAACCACCACTATACCAGTCTCATAGGGCCTGTCCAGCCATTTTGTATTAGATATAACCCAGAAATCCTCTCTAGAAGCTCTCTCAAGGACTGTCTGAACCTTGGGGAAACTAGTCTCCTCTGGTAGAATGACATCATGATTTGGCTATCATAACATGGCCAAATGGCTAAACACATGAGAAGGAATGACTCAAAAGAGATATATAGGACTTTATAAATAGAAGTAAATACAGGATGTGTATAAGTAGTGTATAGCAATTAAATAGGAACTCTATTGAGTTCTCCTTGTTAACTTGGACTAGGAGTAATTCTAAGATATCTTAGTCTAAGTTCTTACATCAGCAGCTATTGTATTTGATAGTTTAGGCTTTAGTGTTACTATCAGATCTTGGTGATCATTTTTGATATCCTCTATAATTAGACATATCACAAGCTATCCTCTCAAGGGCAATGTTGTTAGGGTACCAGGGAAGAAAGGGCTATCCAGGGCAGAAGAGGAAGGTTAGGAGTATAGAAGAGAGAGGTTGATAAAGTTGGAATTGAAGAAATTGATAAAGACATCAACCTCAAGAGCAGGTCACCCATGCTGTCTTTAAGGCTCCTTGAGTCATGTTCAAAGGCTGGATTTGATGAAAAGCTCTAAAAGAAGACTGGGTAGGATGGTTAGAAGAAATAGAAAGCACTGGCCATGTGATTAGAAGGGGACCCTGCTTCATTATTCCACTCCCTACCATAATGGGCTATTGGAATGTTTCTTTTATTTTCTTAACTGTTGATTCTATGATTTGTAATCCTAATATATACTCTAGGAGCACAGAGAGGTCTAACAACAACTTATCCCCATCATTTCCCTCCCTCTGTCACTTTAAAGCTCCACTGCTATTTCTGAGTGACTGAGTTTCCTGTTTGTTCCTTTATAAAACTCTATAAAACTTCCCTTGAGGAATGTATCTCACTTTGAGGAGGACTTGGGTATTTTCTCAACTAGGAGTTTAACCACTTACTACATGTTTTTGGAGTAGATTTCCAACTGTATGGTCAGTTGAAGTAGAACCTATACAAGGATATAGGAGTTCTAGGCAGTACTGCTGTATCAATAGTAAGCCAGGCTACTAGAATAGTGCAAGACAAATATATACATTTGAGATCCACAATCAACTGGGGCTTGTTCTTGAGTGAATATTAAAAACATTTCATCTTCTAGGTTTTCATTGGTTCTCTTTATAGCAACCTTTGTAAGCTCTCTATTATTTAATTTACCTTCCTAGTGCCTACTCAATTGTGTACAACTGTGATATAGCTTGGAGATTTCACCCCTCTAATCTGTTCTGTTTACTCTTGTTGTTTCATTTCCCTATCACTGCTTCTTCCTTTCTTCTCTTCTTTCTTTAAACCTTAATATTTGGGCACTCCCACTTGTAGTATCCCACTCTCCAACACCTAAAACATTATACTCCTTCCTCAACCATTTCCTATTTTCTCACTGTTACTTCTTCCTTCACTCTACATTGCATCACCCTACTTGCTATCATCTCAAATTTATTCTGGGAAATCAGTTTCCCTTTTGTCTCCTTCTTCCTATTCCTGCAGTTATGGACTAGGTGTCCAAACTTTCTATACTCCCAACACACTCTTTCTTCTCTTCCTTCTATCTCTGCTCTTAGTTTAGCAAGGGCACACTGTTGGTTGAGCATCTCACTTATGAGAGAGTTATATTGATCTAGAGATATGATACTACATCTCTAGAAAAGTCGGGTAAGGAAATGATCTTACTAATGTTACATCTACTGGAGCACAAGATCTTTACCTAGCTAGACACCTACTTGTCATGACTCAGCCAAATGGCTAAGTTATTATTTATATTTCTTTTCTTTTTCTTTTTATTTAATTAGGAAATCAATGGATGTGCTAGTGGAAATGACTCAAAAGAGATGCATGAGACTTTATAAATAGAAGTAAATACAGAATATGTATAAGTAGTATACAGCAATCAAATAAGGACTCTATTGAGTTCTTCTTGTCAACTTGGACTAGGAGTGGATCTTAGTTGTTATAGTCTAAGGTCTTATACTAGAACTCAATTCCTTCACCAGCACTACTCATCACAGAGCCTTACCATTTCTTATTCTCTTATTTTCCTCAGTACCTGAGTAACACAACTCAGAACCACTACAACATAGCCAGACTCTAGGCTTAAGAGAACTTGATAGTCAGTTAGGGACTATCAGTGAAAGCATAGTACCAAGCTCAGGTATTATGTCTGAGACCTGATCTCACAATTGAGTGGTGTTGTATAGTATACTTGTGCTGTTCTTAGTAGAAACCTTGTGCTGAAGTCCTATTGTGGGCTGTATATGCAAAGGAGTAATGCCATATCCTTAGAAAGGTGTTTAGGTTAGGGATCCTCTCCTTGAGGTGATAGTGTAACTATATTACTAGGGTAGTAGTAAGTAAGGCAGTAGGTGTCTAGCTGGGTGAAGATCTTGTACCCCAGTAGATGTAATAGTAGTAAGATCAATCATTCACTCTATACTATCAAGGTGTCAATACGATGTCTCAATCCTAATATAATTCTCTCATGAGCAGTCTGCTCAACCAGAAGTGTGCCCTTGCTAAACTGAGAGCAGAGTTAGAAGGGAGAAGAAGGAGAATATGCTGATATTGCAAGAAGTTTGGGCATCTGGCCCATAACTGCAGGAATGAAAAGGAGGAGGTGAAGAGAAAACCAGTTCCCCAAAATAAATTTGAAGTGATAGTGAGTAGGGTGATGCAATGTAGAGTAAGGGAAGAAATAGAAGTGAGGAGGCAGAAGGTGGCAGAAGAAGTAAAATACTTCAAATGTTGGGGAGTAGGGCACTACAAGTGGAAGTATCCAAATATTGAAGTAGAAAAGAGAAGGTGTGAAGAGGTAGTGGCATATGTGGCAATGCCACAAAAGGTGCAGTAGGAGAGGAGGCCAGCACATTCTACATAGGAAAAGGCACAGGAATATTGTAGAAAGGAGAGTATACTCCCTAAAGGTGTACTTCTGCTAGAAAGAGGATGGATAACAAGAGAGATGGTAGTAACATATGTAGACTGTAGAGGATGTGAAAGTAAGGGGGTACAAACCCATGAAAATCAGAGACAAGGATTCCTCCTTGAGAGACAAGTAAGAAATGTGTAGTACAGCCTATGCCAAGAAGTGTGGAACTGGAGAGAAGAAGAAGCAAAGAGAGGAGAGATGATAAGAGTAGAGTGTGTAAAGTATAGAAGAAGGGATGCAATTGTAAGAAAGGTGTCAGAATGGGAAAAAAGAAAAATTCTATGCCTAGAATGTAGGGTAGGGAGAAAAAGAGAATGGTGGAACTAGAGAGAAGTGGTGTGCCCCATAGAGAAAAAAGTGCAGCAAGGTAGTATATAGACAGAAGGTCCAAAGGCACAGTAAGAAAGGGAGATGAACAAAGAGAAGTGAGGAGAATGTTTAAAATGCTGAGAGAAGTATAGTTGGATATTAGAGTAGAAAAGGTAGATATGCACAAAGGTGTAACAGTAAAAGTGCTCTTGGACAGTGGCACAACAGAGATGTTTATGGATTGGAAGATAGTAGCAAGACATAGATTTAGGCTGCAAAAATTGAAGAGACTGATAACAGTCCAAAATGTCAATAGAACCCATAATAGTGTAGAAGCTATTACCTATTAAGTAGAAGTGAACGTGTACTACAAAGGTTACATAGAAAGGATAAGCATAGATATGTGCAATCTGGGGAAGACAGATGTTATATTGGGGATACTGTGGTTACAAGCACACAACCCAGAAATAAACTGGGAAACAGAAGAAGTGAAAATAACGAGGTGCCCACCACTGTATGGAAGGAATATAAGGCTAAAAGAAGAAAGGAAAGTAAAGAAAGGAAAGAGAGTAGTAACTCTAGAAGAGGAAAAGACTGTGAGATGGACAGTAGACAACAAAGAGGATTAGAGAAGAGAAGAAGAGGTTGAAGTAGAATATAGGAAGATTGAAGAAATAGTGCCGCAAAGATTTTTAAAGTGGAGAAAGGTGTTTGGGAAGATAGAATTAGAGAGGATGCTAACAAAGAAAATCTAGGATCATGTCATAGATCTCAAAGAGATGTTCAAATCTAGGAAAGGAAGGATCTACTTTCTATCTAGAAATAAAAGGGAAGAGGTTCAGAATTTTGTAGAGGATCAGTTAAGAAAGGAGTACATCAGACTATCAAAATCCCCTCAGATGTCACCAGTTTTTTTGTAAGCAAAAAGAATAGAGAAAAGAGGATAGTAATGGACTACTATAACCTAAATAACCAAATGGTAAAGAATAACTACCCACTTCTGCTAATTACAGATTTAATAGACAACATAGGTAGCAAACGAGTATTCACTAAAATGGACCTTTGGTGGGGGTTCAACAATATGAGGATTAAGAAAGGAGACAAGTGAAAGGGAGCTTTCACAACCCATATAGGGTCCTTTGAGCCAATAGTTATGTTCTTTGGAATGACAAACTTGCCAGCTACATTTCAAGTAATAATAAATGAAATTCTAAGAGATATGATTAACAAAGGAAAAGTTGCAGCTTTTGTGGATAATATACTAGTGGGAACAGAAACAGAGGAAAGACATGACAAAATTGTGGAGGAAGTACTAAAGAGGCTAGAAGAAAATGATTTGTATGTCAAGCCAGAGAAGTGTGTATGGAAGGTACAGAAAATTGGATTTCTAGAGGTCATCATAGGACTCAATAGAATTGAAATAGAGAGGGAAGAGGTGGATGGAGTATTGAGTTGGCTAGAGCCAAGAAATGTGAAAGATGTCAGGAAATTTTTAGGCCTTGCCAACTATTATAGAAGGTGTTATGAGAGCCCCAAACAGGAAAAGGTTTCCCATGCATTTGAACACTTAATCAAAAACCTCAAAGCATACAATGGAGTAAGGATATAAATAGGGTGGGGACTCAGCAAGTCAAATCATGTGACAAGGTCAGGTGATCATAGAACATTCTGGAAAGGACATATGATCACGGGGCTCTAGGGTACAGCCACTGTAGTAGTAGTATAAGTAGGGCTGCAATCCAACAAAGAACTCTATCGAGTTCTTCTTGAACATCCACCTAGGGTGATCACTAAGGACATTCTCTGTCTATTGATAACATAAGAACTCGATCTCACATCCGAGCACTGTTCACCTCGAACCCTGCTCAAAATCACTTAAAGGCGCAGTTGGCTTCATACCAGCCCTATGAGTAATTTCCCCTACCACACTTATTCCACACTCTTCCTTGCTAGGGAGCACAGTGCTCTCAAGCATCTTGGATAGTGGGCCCTAGCTGTAAAGGGGACTTCTCAGTCAGTTAGGGACTGAGGGAGGAGGCTCAGTACTAAGTCCAAGTACCTTGTTCAAGTCCTGACCTTGCAATTGGATGTTGTTCATTACCTTCTTCTTTATATAAACTCCGTGCTACGTTCCATTGTGGACGGTATATGCAGGAGATTGGTGGTTACTCCTTAGGAAGCCACTTAGCTTAGGGGTCCTCTTCTTAGGGGCAATTGTATACCAAATTTGATTAGGGCAGTAGTCAGTAAGGCAGTAGGAGTCCAGACAGGTGAAGATTGGCACCCTGTTGGACATAGGTCTTAGTTAGCAACCCTGGATCAGGAATCATCAGAGTACGAATCATCAACCCCACCATCACCATCACTATCACCACTACCACCACCCTACAACATGTCTCAGCAACAACAATGGGGGGAAACTCCCTCAGCATCTGCCCCCCATCAAACCAGAGAGGAACAACTCCTCGCTATGATCGCAACCCTGCAGCAGCAGGTCAATACCATGCTCCTCCAGCAGCAAGGGAGCAGAGTAGAGGTCGCAAGGCCTCAAGTCTTTAGTGGAAAGATGGAGGAGGTGAGCACATTTGTGAACGCAGCTCGACTATACATCAGAATGAAGATGACAAAGGAGGTGGCAGCAACCCAGGTGGCCTGGGTATTATCATATGTACAGGGGGGAATAGCAGAGGCATGGAAGGATAACTTGTTGGATGAATTGGCAAAAGGAGAATCAGAGGTGGAGTCAGCAGAGCAGCTGTTCGCAAAGATAAGGAATGACTTTGGAGAGACATCAGAGGAAGAAAGGAAGATAGAACAGTTGAGGGCAATCAAACAAGAGGGAAGGACCTGCGATGAATATGTGCAGGAATTCAAAAAGGTCGCCAGGGGGAGCAGCTATGAGAGAAGACCCCTCATTGAAGAATTCAAATGAGGATTGAACGGGGCCATCAGAAGGAAGTTGGCTGAAGCAGAAGAACCGCCAACCACCATTGGAGAGTGGCAGGAAAGAGTGGTGAGACTAGACAGAAACCAAAGGCAGAGCAGGGCAGAAGAGAGAGTATTGGGGAGGAATGCAGCACGCCTAGAGGAAAATATGCAGCCAAGAGGGAGAGGATCATATGGGGGAAGAGGGGGACAGATAACATGGAGAATGGGAGGAGAAGGAGGAGGAGGAGGAGGAGGAAATACATCTAATAGAGGAGGAGCTCAAACAGGTCCAAGAAGAGACCCCAACACAATGGATGTGGACAGAGGAAGGAAAGGAGATAGGATGTGCTATATGTGTGGAAAGTGGGGCCACATGGCCAAAAACTGCTAGGAAAGACATAGAGAAAGGGTAGTAGAAATGCTGCAGGAGTCGGCAAAAGAAAATGAAGGACAGTGAGCTCTCGACTGGCCTCCAATAACATATACAGTATATTGCACCCAAAAAAACTAGGCAATAAATTGAATTCCATCAATACAACTGAGAGAGTAAGAGATATACAGCACACACTACAGCCGTTAAGGGAAGTCTGGTTGAAAGTAGGGTTAGAAAAGTTGGAAAGTCATGAAGGAGTAGCAGTGAAGGCATTGTTGGATAGCAGGGTGACAGGTCTGTTCATGGACATGACCTTTGCAAAGGAAAAGGGGTTTAAAATGGAAAAGTTGAAAAAACCCCTCTTAGTTAGAAATGTGAATGGAATGGCAAATGCAGGGGGAGCTATAATGCACCAGGTCGAGTGCAATATGTTCTTTAAGGGACATATGGAAAGAGCCAGAATGGATGTATGTAATTTGGGAAAGACAGAGTTGATACTGGGAATGCTGTGGCTAGCAGCCCACAATCCAGAAATAGATTGGGAGAAAGGAGAGGTGAAGATGATGCATTGCCCACCTATATGTGGAAGAAGAAAGCAAGAAGCAAAGGAGAAAAAAGTAAAAAAGACAGAAAAGGATAAGGACAAGGAAGTGTTAAGAAAGCTAGTACCCAGGAGATTTTGGAAGTGGAAGAAAGTATTTGGAAAAAAGGAGTCAGAAAGGATGCTGGTATGAAAGACCTAGGACCATGCCATAGAATTAAAGGAAGGATTTACGCCAAGAAAGGGAAAAGTATACTCACTATCAAGAGAGAAAAGAGAGGAAGTACAGACATTTGTAGAAGACCAGTTGAGGAAAGGATATATCTGACCCTCCAAGTCACCCCAGACATCGCCAGTACACTTTGTGGTGAAAAAGGATGGCACACGGAGAATGGTACAAGACTATCGACACATAAACCAGTGGACGATAAAAAATGGGTACCCTTTACCCCTCATCGCAGATATATTGGACAGAGTAGGAAAGAGAAAGGTGTTTACAAAGTTGGATTTGAGATAGAGATACAATAATGTTAGAATAAAGGAAGGGGACGAATGGAAGACAGCATTCACGATACATATAGGAGTGTATGAACCTATAGTCATGTATTTTGGGTTGACAAACTCCCCTGCCACCTTCCAAGCAATGATAAACAACCTGTTCAGGGACCTCATAAACCAAGGGGACACAGTGACCTTCATTGATGACATTTTAGTAGCCACAGATACAGAAGAGGGGCATGATAAGCTGGTGGAGGAAGTACTAAGGAGGTTGGAAGAGAACAATCTATTTGTGAAACCAGAGAAATGCAAATAGAAAGTAAGAGAAGTAGAGTTCCTGGGAGTAGTAATTGGTCCAAAGAGAGTGGAGATGCAAAAGGAGAAGGTAGAAGGAGTCCTGAACTGGCCAGCACCTAGGAACGTCAAAGAAATACAAAAATTCCTAGGCCTCGCCAATTACTACAGGAGGTTCATAAAAGACTTTGCTAGGATAGCAGCACCGCTACACATGCTAGTCAGGAAGGAGCAAAAGTGGAAGTGGGAGAAGGAGCAGAAGGAAGTGTTTGAAAAACTTAAGGCAGGGTTCACTATAGAACCCGTCCTGGCTATCCTGGACATTGATAGGGAAATGAGAGTGGAAGCAGACACCTCAGACTATGCAACAGGGGGAGTGTTGTCAACAAAGTGCAAAGATAGGAAGTGGAGGCCAGTGGCCTTCATCTCTAAATCACTGAATACCACAGAGTGAAATTACGAAATTCATGATAAAGAGATGCTGGCAGTTATAAGGTGCCTAGAAGCATGGAGACACTACTTAGAGAGAGTGAAACTCAAATTTGAAATCTGGACAGACCATAAGAACCTCCAGTATTTTATGACGAGTCAAAAATTAAACCACAGACAAGCAAGATGGGCCCTATACCTATCACGATTTAATTTCACATTAAAACATGTTCCAGGAAAGAGCATGGGGAAGGCAGATGGATTAAGCAGAAGACCGGACTGGCAGAAGGGGGTGGAAAGAGATAATGAAGACCAGAAGCTGATCAAACCAGAGTGGATTAGGGGGGTAGAAACGTTGATGGAGGAAGAAAACCTAAGAGAAAGAATCAGAAAGGTGCAGGAAGGGGATGAGAAGATAGTAAAAGCAGTGGAGGAGTTAAAAAGGGCAGGGATAAAGGCACTGAAAGATAAAGAGTGGGAAATAGAGGATGGGATAGTATTAAAGGAAGGAAGAATATACGTGCCGGAAGGAGACCTCAGGAGAGAGATAATACAACTACACCACGACACTCCAGTAGGAGGGCACGGGAGGAGGTGGAAGATGACAGAGTTGATTGTCAGGAATTACTGGTGGCCAGGAGTAATGAAAGAGGTGGGAAGATATATGGATGGATATGATGCTTGTCAAAGATACAAAAATCGAAGCGAGGCATCAGTGGGAAAACTAATGCCCAATGCAATCCCAGAAAAGCCATGGAGCCATATATCGGCAGACTTTATCACCAAACTGCCATTAGCCCAGGGATACAACGCAATCTTAGTAGTATGCGACTGTTTTAGCAAAATGGCACACTTCATAGCAACAATGGAGAAGACATCGGTGGAAGGACTCACAAAGCTGTTTTGGGACCATGTATGGAAATTGCATGGACTTCCAGAGAGCATTATATCAGACAGGGGAGTGCAGTTTGTGGTGGGAATGATGAAGGAGCTGAATAATTTGCTGGGAATCCAGACAAAGCTCTCAACGGCCTATCACCCTCAAATGGATGGGCAGACAGAGAGGATAAACCAGGAGTTAGAGCAATATCTGAGGGTCTTTATCGATCATAGACAAGAGCAGTGGCCGGATTGGTTAGGGACAGCAGAATTTGCATATAATAACAAAATCCATGCAGCTACAAAAACATCGCCATTCAAAGCAAACTACGGTCAAGACCCAAGGATGGGATTTGAGGGAAGAAGAAAGGGGAAGTACGAAGCAGTGGGAAAATTTGTAGAAAAAATGAAGAAAATCCAG
>Ga0153973_100035_pt1 | contig 21653 bp, 19 predicted proteins | sample TSGA057MetaG_FD_104700 | JGI IMG/M metagenome (GOLD analysis project Ga0153973, IMG submission 104700) | Attine ant fungus gardens microbial communities from Georgia, USA - TSGA057 MetaG | ecosystem: Host-associated > Fungi > Mycelium > Unclassified | place: USA: Georgia, Yuchi Wildlife... | reverse complement strand
TTGCTTGATTTGATAATCAAAGTATTCAAAAAAGCAAAGTTAGACAAGCAGCAAAAGATGTTGTTAAGTCTGAGGTTTATCCTCAGACATACAGTCCTTAAATACATGATTGTGGTGGTCTGTACACCAGAACAGCCTACCATATGATCACTACCTATTGTTCTATATATAGGAGTACTATTGTTCTTGAAATAGAGATAACCTAACCATCTTAGGGTAGTCCTTTGTTCTATTCAAGAATAGATAATAATCTATGGATAAAGATCAGTATTATGTGCAAACATTGAGGACCTTGTATCTCCATGGGATCTTATTGCCTCAGGATCTATTTATAGCCTGAAGAAGCACATTGAAGAGAGTTTCATGATGGTCATTGAAGCAAACAATTATGTTAAGTGGTTCCCAAGATATTGGCGATTTAGTGTCTGGTGACTTGGTGATCACTGACTGATCTGCTGATAACTCAGTGAATACTGATTGCTTTGAGACATTTTTGGTACCATTTGAAAGGTCTTCTTAAGGGCTTTTGGTGGCCATTTAGATCATCAAAATCGGTTAAGTATTCCTGGAGTTATGGTCTGAATGGAGTTTGTGATACACAGTCATGTATTTTGGGTTAACAAACTCCCCTGCTACCTTCCAAACAATAATGAATGACCTGTTCCACAATCTCATAAATCAAGGAGATACAGCAACATTCATTGATGACATCTTAGTAGCCATGGATACAGAGAAGGGGCATGATGAGCTAGTAGAGGAGGTATTAAAAAGACTAGAGAAGAACGACCTGTTTGTAAAGCCAGAAAAGTACAAGTGGAAAGTGAGAGAAGTAGAGTTCTTGGGAGTAGTGATCAGACCAAAGGGAGTAGAGATGCAGAAAGAGAAGATAGAAGGAGTCCTGAACTAGCCGGCACCCTGAAACGTCAAAGAAGTATAGAAGTTTTTAGACCTCACCAATTATTATAGAAGATTTATAAAAGACTTCACCAGGTTAGCAGTACTACTGTATATACTGACCAGGAAGGAGCAGAAATGGAAATGGGAAAGAGAACAGGAGGAGGTATTTGAAAGACTTAAGATAGTATTCATCACAGAGCCTGTCTTAGCTATTCCAGATATCGATAGGGAGATGAGAGTGGAGGCAGATGCTTCAGACTATGCAACAGAGGGAGTGTTGTTAACAAAGTATGAGGATGGGAAGTAGAGGCCAGTGGCCTTCATCTCCAAATTGTTAAATGCTATAGAGCGAAATTACGAAATTCACAATAAAGAGATGCTGGCAGTTATTAGGTACCTAGAAGCATGGAGGTACTACCTGGAGAGAGCAAAGCTCAAATTTGAAATCTGGACAGACCATAAGAACCTCCAGTACTTCATGACAAGCCAAAAATTAAACCGTAGACAAGCAAGATGGGCCCTATACCCATCATGATTTAATTTTACATTAAAACATATTCCAGGAAAGAGTATGGGGAAGGCAGATGGATTAAGCAAGAGACCAGACTGGTAGGAGGAAGTAAAAAAGGATAACAAGGACCAGAAATTGATAAAGCCAGAATAGATTAGGGGAGTGGAAATGATAATAGAGGAAGAAAATCTAAAGGAAAGAATCAAAAGGGCACAGGAAGGGGATGAGAGGATAGTAAAAGCGGTAGAAGAGTTGAAGAGGGCAGAAATAAAAACATTGAAAGATAAAGAATAGAAAATAGAAGATGGGATAGTAATAAAGGAAGAAAAGATATATATACCAAAAGGAGAGCTTAGGGGGGAAATAATATGATTGTACCACAACACTCTAGTAGAAGGACATAGAGGGAGATGGAAGATGACAGAGTTGGTTGCCAGGAATAACAAAGGAGGTGGGAAGATATGTAGACAGATACGATGCTTGTCAAAGATACAAGAATCAGAGCGAAGCACCAGCAGAGAAGCTAATGCCCAATGCAGTCCCAGAAAAACCATGGAGCCATATCTCAGCAGATTTTATCACCAAACTGCCATTAGCCCAAGGATATAACACTATTTTAGTAGTATGCGACTGCTTCAGTAAAATGGCACATTTTATAGCAACAACAGAGAAAACATCAGTAGAAGGACTTGCAAAGTTGTTTCGAGATCATGTATGGAAGTTGTATGGACTTCTAGAAAGTATCATATCAGATAGAGGAGTACAGTTTGTGGCCAGGATAATAAAGGAGCTGAATAACTTGTTGGGAATCCAGATGAAACTCTCAATAGCCTATTATTCTCAAACAGATAGGCAGACAGAAAGGATAAACCAGGAGTTAGAAGAATATCTGAGGGTCTTTATCAGCCATAGACAAGAGCAGTGGCTAGATTAGTTAGAAACAGCAGAATTTGCATACAATAACAAAATTCATGTGGCAACAAAAATATTGCCATTCAAAGCAAATTATGGTCAAGATCCAAGAATGGGATTTGAGGGGAAAAGAAAAGGGAAGTATGAAGTGGTGGGAAAATTTGTAGAAAGAATGAAGAAAATACAAGAGGAAGCAAAAGCAGCACTAGGAAAAGCACAGGAGGAAATGAAGAAGTTTACAAACAGAAAGCAAGGAGAAGGAGAGAAGTACAGGATAGGGGACTTAGTACTGCTAAGTATGAAGGACTTGAAATGGCAGATAAAAGAGAGAAGATCAGAGAAGTTAATAGAGCATTTTGTGGGCCCCTACAAAGTCAAGAGAGTTGTCTCTAGTAATGCAATAGAATTAGAACTACCTAAGTCTATTAAAATATACCCTGTAGTTAATATAAGTAGAGTATAGCTCTATAAACCACAGGTAGAGGAACAGAAGAAGATACTGCCAAAACTGGTCATTATTGAAGGGGAGGAGGAATTTGAGATAGAAAAAATCTTAAACAAAAGGATAGTTAGAGGGAAGGAAAAGTTTCTGGTAAGATGAAAGGGATACACAGCGGAAGAAGATACTTGGGAAAACAGAGAAAACTTAGAAAATACAAAAGAGTTGGTAGAAGAGTTTGAGAGGAAGTATGGGAAAGAGGTTGAAGAACTAGAGTGACAGGAGCTGGAAGAAGAAGAGAAGGAATTTAGTCGGGAATTACCTAGAGAGTTTATAGCAAAATTGCTATATGGCTAGGGAAAAAGAAGATACAAAAAAGAAAGGGAAAAGAGGTAGGATGAGAACTGGAGCTGATAGAAGAGTTCCTTGGGACAAGGAAACTTAAAGGGGGAGCCATATTATGAGAGCCCCAAAATGGAAATAGTTTCCTGTGCAGTTGAACACTCAATCTAAAACCTCAAATTATACAATGGGATCAAGATATAAATAGCATGGAAACTTAGGTAATCAGATCACGTGACAAGGTCAAGTGACTATAGAATATTCTGGAAGGATATATGATCATGAGCCAATAGTAGCACAGCCACTTTAAAGTAGTATAAGTAGTAGTCTAATCTAATAAAGAACTCCATCAAGTTCTTCTTGAACATCCACCTAGGGTGATCACTAAGGACATTCACTATCTATCAGTAACAGGAAGAAGAAGTCAAGGTGGACCATAGGAAAATCGAGGAAATAGTACTGTAGAAATTCCTTAGGTAGAGGAAGATATTTGGGAAAATAGAGTCAAAGAGGATACCAACAAGAAAAATCTGAGATCATGCCATAGATCTCAAAGAGATGTTTAAACCATGAAAAGAAAAGATCTACCCTCTTTCTACAGATAAGAGAGAGGAGGTTCAGAAATTCGTGGATGACCAGTTAATAAAGGGGTATATTAGACTATCAAAGTCCTCTCAGACGTCACCAGTTTTCTTTGTGGGTAAGAAAGATGGGAAGAAGAGAATAGTTATAGACTATCATAGCCTAAATGAGCAAACCATAAAGAATAATTACCCCTTGTCCCTAATTACAGATCTAATTGATAACATGGGGAGTAAGAAAGTATTCACCAAAATGGACTTACAATGGGGCTTTAACAATGTAAGGATAAAGGAGGGGGATAAGTGGAAGAGAGCATTCACCACACACATTGGATCCTTTGAGCCAACTATTATATTTTTTGGGATGACAAATTCACCAGCTACATTTCAAGCAATGATGAACGAGATCCTGAGAGATATGATTAATGAAGGAAAAGTAGCAGCATTTGTGGACAATGTGTTAATTGGGATAGAAACAGAGAAGGGACATGATGAGATAGTAGAGGAGGTCCTGAGAAGGTTAGAAGAGAATGACTTGTATATCAAGCCAGAGAAGTGTGCATGGAAAGTAAAAAAGATTGGATTCCTGGGTATAGTCATAAGACCCAGTGGAATAGAGATGGAGAAAGAGAAGGTGGATGGAGTACTGAGTTGACCAAAGCCAAGGAATACAAAAGACATTAGGAAATTTTTAGGCCTCGCAAATTATTATAGGAGGTTTATTAAGGACTTTGTTCAAGTAGCTAGGCCAATAAATGTGCTGACAAGGAAGGATGTGAAGTGGAGATGGGAAAGGGAAGAATAGGCTGTATTTGACGAGCTCAAGAAGGCCTTCACAACGAGACCAGTACTAGCAGTCCCAGACTTAGACAAAGAGTTTAGGGTAGAGGCAAATGCCTCAAATTATGCAACTAAAGGGGTGCTCTCAATAAAGTGCTCCAATGACTTATAGAGACCAGTAGCTTTTATTTCAAAATCTCTAAGTGATATAGAAAGGAATTACAAGATACATGACAAAGAAATATTAGCAATAGTTAGATATCTAGAGGTATGGAGGCATTTCCTAGAAGGAACAGTAGTAAAATTCAAGATTTGGACAGATCATAAAAATCTCGAATACTTTATGAAAGCACAAAAGTTGAATAGACAACAAGCTAGATGAGCACTGTACCTGTTAAGATTTGACTTTGTGTTAAAACACATTCCTGGAACAAAAATAGGAAAGGCAGACAGCCTAAGCAGGAGACCAGACTAGAAGGTTGGAGTGGAAAGAGATAACAAGGACAAGACATTGGTAAAGAAAGAATGGTTAGAGAATAGAAGGACAGAAAAGGTGGAAGTAATAGTGGAAGGAGTAGATCTATTGGAGAAGATAAAACAGTTAAGAGTAAGGGATGATGAAGTAGTTAAGACAGTGGAAGAGATGAAACAAGCAGAAGTAAAAGTCCTAAGAGATGAAGAGTGGAGGGACATAGATGGGGTAATGTATAAAGAAGAAAAGGTGTATATACCCAAGAATGAGATGCTTAGAGCAGAAATAATCAGGCTACATTATGATATGCCTATAGGAGGACATAGAGGATAGTGGAAGATGGTAGAGCTAGTCACAAGAAACTTCTGGTAGCTAGGAGTAACGAAGGAAGTGAAGCAATATATGGAAGGTTGTGACTCTTGCCAGAGGAATAAAAACTACACAGAGCAGCCGGTGGGCAAGCTGATGCCAAACTCAATTCCAGAAAAACCTTGAACACATATATCAGCAGACTTTATTACTAAACTGCCTTTAGCTCAAGGATATGACATTATCTTAGTAGTAGTGGACAGGTTAACAAAGATGGTTCACTTTATACCAACTACAGAGAAAACAATGGTAGAAGGACTAGCTAAGCTGTTTAGAGACAATATATGGAAGTTACATGGTCTACCCAAAAGTATTATATCAGATAGGGGGCCACAATTCATGGCAGGATTAATGAGAGAGCTGAATCAAATGCTAGGAATCAAAAGCAAAATGTTGACAGTATTCCACCCTTAGATAGATGGCCAAATGGAGAGGGTTAATCAGGAATTAGAACAGTATTTAAGAATGTTCATTGACCACTGACAAGAACAGTAGCCAGACTGGTTAGGAATGGCAGAGTTTGCCTACAACAATAAGGCACATTCAAGTACAAAGATATTGCCCTTTAAAGCAAATTATAGACAAGATCCTAGGATGGGATTTGAGGTGAGGAAGAGGGGAAAGTATGAAGGAGTGGAGAAATTTGTAGCAAAAATGAAAGAAATTCAGGGAGAGACTAAAGCAGCTTTAGAGAAAGTACAGGAGGAAATGAGAAAGTATGCAGATAGGAAGAGAGGAGAAGTCAATGAGTATAAAGTAGGAGACTTAGTAATGCTCAGCACAAAGGATCTGAAATATCAGATGATCAGAAGGAGGACAGAGAAGTTGACAGAGAGGTTTATAGGCCCTTACAAGATCAAGAAAATCATATCAATGAACATGGTTAAATTGGAGTTACCAAGTACAATAAGGATACATCCAGTAGTAAACGTTAGTAGAATATATAGATATGTAGGGCAAGTGGAGGGACAAAGGAGGGAGCAATCCACTCCAGTCATAATTGAGGGAGAGAAGGAATGGGAAGTCAAGAAGATCCTGAATAAACAACGGATACGAGAAAAGAATAAGTACCTGGTATGATAGAAGGGATTCATGGCAGAATCAGATACTTGGGAAAGAAGGGAAAATCTGGAAAATGTGAAAGAGGCAGTTGAAGAGTATGAAAAGGAATACCAACAAGACATAGGAGATGTAAGATAACAAGAGAGAGAGAAAGGAACATTTAGAAGGGAGGAACTGCCAGGACAATTTACAGCAAAAAAAGCTATTTAGATGGTTGGACAAATGATATGACAAGGAATATTGGGGAAGACTGGAAAGAAATTGGAAACAATGGAAAGAAGAACAAATGAGAGGACAAAGAACTATAGAAACAATAAAAGAAGAAGAAGAAGAAATTGAGCAGAAAAGTTCAGGGCTCAAGAAGTGGACAGAAGAAAATGACAATGAAATGGGGAATATTTGTGACCCATACTATGAACTATGAAAATCCTCAGGACAAGGAATCTTGAGAGGGGGGTGGTATTATGACACAGCCAAAAATGACTAAGTTATTATTTATTTTCTTTTTATTTTATTTTCTTTTAATTGGAAAATCAGAGATGTATGAGATGGAATGACCAAAAGGAGATGTGTGGGAGTTTTTAAATAGAAGTAAACATAGGAGGTGTATAAGTAGTATACAATAATCAATAAGAACTCTATTGAGTTCTCCTTGTCAACTTGGACTAGAAGTGTGATTAAGTTACCTTAGGCTAAGTCATTATACTATTAGCTTTTCCAATTTCTATAGCCTAAATCCATGTCTTGCTACTATCTTTTGATCTATAAACATCCCTGTTATGCCACTGTCCAAGAGCACTTTTACTATTACATCTTTATGTATATCCATCTTTTCTACTCCAATGTCTAGCTATACTTCTCTCAATATTTTAAATGTTCTTCTCATTTCTCTCTGTTCACCCCTCTCTCTTGCTATACCTTTTGGAGTTTCTGTTCATGCACCACCTTACTGTACTTTTCCCTATGTGGGGTACACTACTTTTTTCCAGTTCTACCACTCTCTTTTTCTTCCTACTCTACATTCTGGGCATAAAATCCTTCTTTTTTCTCATTCTGACACCTTTCTTACAATTGCATCCCTTCTTCTACACTTTATATACTCTACTCTAGTCATCTCTTCTCTCTTTGCTTCTCTTTCTCTCTAGTTCCATACTTCTTGGTATAGGCCACACCACATATTTCTTACTTGTCTCTCAAAGAGGAATCCTTGTCTCTGATTTTCATGAGTCTATACCCCTTTGCCTTTGTATCCTCTACAGTTCACATATATTGCCACCATCTCCCTTGTTATCTATCCTCTCTCTAGCAGGAGTATGCCTTTGGAGGGCATACTCTCCTCTTTACAATATTCCTATGCCTTTTCCTACATGGTGCTATGTCTCCAGAGGAATTGGAATAAGGAGTGATCTCACTAATATTATATCTACTAGGGTGTAAGATCTTCATCTAGCTAGATACCTACTACCCTACTAACTACTGTCTTAATAATAAGGTTATACTATCACCCCAAGAAGAGGATCTCTAACCTAAATGCCTTCCTAAGAATGCAGCATTACTCCTCTGCATGTATTGGTCACAATAGACTACCAGCACAAGGTTTATAAAATGAAGGCTACTATTCTATCTACCAACACTCAGTTGCAAATTCTGGCCTTGATCACAATGCCTGAGCTTGGTACCATGTCTCCACCTTTAGTCCCTAACTGACTGATAAGTCCTCTTAAGCCTAGGGCCTAGCTATATCATAGTAGTCCTGAGTTGTATTATCCAGGTACTGAGGAAGATAAAAGAATAAGAAGTGGTAGGGCTCTGTGATGAGCAGTGCCAATGAAAGAATTGAGTTCTAGTATAAGAACTTAGACTATAACACCTTAGAACTACTCCTAGTTTGAGTTGACAAGGAGAACTCGATAGAGTTCTTATTTGATTGCTATATACTACTTGTATATATTCTATATTTACTTCTATTTATAAAGTCCCACATATCTCTTTTGAGTCATTCCTTCTCATATATCCATTGATTTTCTAATTAAATGAAACAAAAAGAAAAAAAATATAAATAATAACTTAGCTATTTAGCTATGTCATGATATAAACAGGCCATGATTGGTATAGAAGACAGTCTTCTACTTATCTCTAGGCTTGATGCTTATGTTGTTAAAACTCCAGTAGACATCTAGTCTAGCAAAGTATTTGGCTCCACAGAGTTGTGACATGAGTTCAGAGATAAGAGACAAAGAATACTTGTTCTTTACCATCATAGAGTTGAGAGCCTGGTAGTCTTGTACCAATCAGAAAGGACTTTCTTTTTTCTTGATAAAGAATACTGGAGCAGCCATAGATGATTTGGATAGACATATCCATCCAGTATACAAGTTTTCCTGTAAGAAGGCACCTAGCTCCTTTTGCTTAACAGAGAAAAGAGGATAGACCTTTATGGACTTAGGCTCAGAACCTGGAATGAGCTCTATTGCATAGTCCCAATGGTGGTGCTCTGGTAAGACATCAAAATTGTTTTTGGTAAACATAGATTCAAAACCTCTGGCATAAGGGAGTAAAGGAGTAAAGGTTACTTGTACTTCCATACTTCATTGCACTTCTTCTACTAACTATTAGAAGATAGTAGCAGAGACTTGTATTGTTTCTTCAGAAGGCTCAAGGAGTAGTCTAGTAATAAACAGTCAGTCTCTGGGCTTCCAGTCTCATTTATTAGTTCTATACTAGGTTTTAAGTTCTTTCTTCTCTTTGTCTAGAAGAGAAAGAAGTCCAGTTCAATAGTACTGTAGAGTTTGGACTTCTTGTCTCTTCTTTAAGGTCTATTCCCTCTGAAGTGTATGACATTCTTTACATTGGGATGGACATTGTGTTATACAAACTTCTCCTTTCTCCCAGTTAGCTTCACAGTTGTGATCCTTAAGCCAAGTGTAGCCAAGGATTAATTTTTGCTTTCCTAGACTGGAGATAGTGAGAAGCATCTACTTTGAGTATATCCAATAGCAGAGGACTATATCCACCACTTCCAATATCTGGCCAGCTTCATTGGGAGAGCTATCAATATTGAAGACTGATATGGGACAGGAAATAGTCCAAGTGTTGATTTTCTTTAAGTAGATGAAGTCGTAATCAATAAAGCTCCTAGTAGCTCTATAGTCTAGAAGTGCATTGACAGAGTGGAGCTTGCTGGTGTCAGTAGTACTGAGTTCCATGGCAAGGACTAGAAATATTCTATGTATATTGAGGGTATTGATGGAGAGTTTTTTGGGCAATTGTCTTTCCCACTTTAGTTTTTGGATAGAAGAGTAGTTGACTAGATTGAAGAAGAGATATATATCTTTGAGTTCACTGTTGTCTATATTAACACTTTTTATCTCAAGTATAGTAAATCTATTTACTGGGAATAACCAGGGTACATGTTTTACTAGTCACTCTATATGAAATCCTCCTTGACTGGAGGTTCCAATTCTTCTACTACAACCATATCCTTAAAAGCTATCAGATCCTCAATCAACTCTTTCCTTTACTCCACTATGAGCTGATGTATGTCAAGGCAATATAGGTAGTCCTTTATGAGATAGCTGAGCTCTCTATAGTGGTAACAGCTACATAGGGGGAAGAGCCTGATCTTTTGAGCTATGTCAATGTCCATAGGAACTCTGAGGGATTAGAGCAGAGGTAGAGGTTGAGGTTTGGGAGGAGCAGATGTAGAGAGAGTCAGAGAAGTGCAAACTATAGTAAGTAGGGCTGGATGGGAGGTAAAAACTCTAGAAGGGAGAGACAGTATAAAGCACTACAAGGATTAGAAGCCCTTATTGGCTAGCTAGACTTAGTTAATCCTCTGAGTGGTACAATACCAGGCCTCTAGATTTGTACTGGTAGGTCTTTCATAGAATATAGTAGTGATTTGACTTTGGATATTTGTCCTAAGTCCATATCTGAATTTCACCACTAAGGTTTGGAGGTTCATATATCCAGTATTAAAAACTAAGGCCTGGAAGCTGTCTAGGTAGTCGTCCACTATCTGACTTCCTTAGTGGTAGAATGATCCCTCCAAGGAGTTAATTGTATCTGCTTCTGCATTGACTAGAAAGAATTGAGTCTGGAATTGTTGGTTAAAGTTACCCCAGGTTTGAAGGGAAAAAATGCTGGTGTCTGCTTTCTGTCTGAAGAGGTTTTTGGACTACTTGGTAGCTCAACCTCCCTTGAAGAATGTGAGGGCCTAGAGTACCTTTTTCTCTTTGTAGCTGAACTACTCTGGGGCCAGGTGAATATAGAGGGCACAGAAGTTGAGAAAGGCTTGGCCAGCACTCTGGTCTCTATAAAAGTCTAGGAGAAACAAGAGTTTAGAATATGTGTGCAGATAAGGGACTGCTGGAGAGGGAGTTGTTAGTATAAACAGTAGAAAGGAGATTGTTACCAGACAAGAGAGTTGAGTATTGGAAACTAGCTATATAAGTTGTTGCAGCTAAACAGTTAGAGCAGCAAGAGTATTATTGATATTTGTTTCCAAGTGGTTTTATTGCTCAGTGACTTTGTGCAGATAGTACTGCAGATAGACCAGAGTATCAGTAATGGTCTAGAAGGTATCCATATATGACATCTACATAGAGTGGAGTGTTCCAGAGGATCAACTAAGAGCAGTGAAGATTATCTGGAGGGAGACTGTCTACTATGTTTTTCCAAGGCTCTGTTTTAGGAGATCCTAACCTACTGTAAGAGCAACTGGAGTGGAGTGGCTCCAGGAGAATCCTTAGCTAATATTACACTCTTAATTATGTTACAACTTATCTCCAGGAGAATCCTTAGAGATTAGGATAAGATTTCTAGAGTGTACTTCTATACTATATATACTCCTACTATTAAGATATCTCTGATCCTATGGTCCTATAAGTCAGGGTTAGGAGTCTCTGAGTCAAGCTAAAGGGAATTTAATATTATATAATAATATTTAATTAAACATAGGGTTACTCTGGGCTATGAGTCTGGTGTTTCAGGGGTAGCATTGGTAGGGTTCCCTTATAGGTTCCACAAATTATTCTGTTAGTTTTTTTGATTGTTTCCCCTATATCTGATACTTGAGATTTTTTGTACTCAGTAATACCCAGTCTTCCACTTTATACTCTTCCAGTTCATCCCTTTTTCTGTCTGCATACTTCTATATTTCCTTCTAACTTTTCTTTAATACTGCTTCTACTTCTTTATGCATTTCCTTTATTCTTGTTGTAAACTCCTCTGTCTTTTCAAACTTCCCCTTCTTTCTCATCTCAAATCCCATATATGGATCCTGTCTATTATTTGCTTTGAACAATAATACTCTTGTACTTGTCTACACTTTGTTATTATATACAAACTCTGCTGTCACTAGCCAGTCAGGCCAATGCTCTTGTCTATGATCAATGAACATCCTCAGGTATTGCTCTAAGTCCTAATTCATCCTTTCTATTTATCCATCCATCTATGAATAGTAGGCTATTGACAATTTTGTGTCAATCTCCAATATATTATTCAGCTCTTTCATTATTCCCACTGCAAACTATACTTCTCTATCCATAATAATACTCTCTGATAGGCCATATAGCTTCCAAATATTATACCAGAACAATCTCGCCACTCCCTCTGTCAAAGTCTTTTCTATAGTAGGTACAAAGTATGCTATTTTTGTCAATCTATTGTATACTACCAATATACTATCATATCTCTGTGCTAATGGTAACTTTGTAATAAAGTCTACTGTGATATAGGCCCAGGATTTCTCTGGTACTATATTTGGCATCAGTTTTTCTACCAGTACTTCTATACAATTCTTATTTCTTTGGTAGGTATTATATCTCTCTATATACTTCTTGACTTTCTTTGTCATCCCTGGTCACCAGAAGTTTCTAGTAATCAACTTTATTGTCTTCTACTGCCCTTTATGTCCTCTTACCAGCATATTATAGTATAGCTGGATTACTTCTGCTCTCAGTTTCTCATCCCTTAGGATATACACCTTCCTATTTCTTAATATTAGTCTATCTTTTTCTCGCTATTTCTCATCTCTCAACATCTTTACTCCTGCTCACTTTATTTCTTCTACTACTTTTATTATTTCATTGTTTTTTGCATCTAACTTTTTAATTTTTTCTAGTATATCTACTTCTTTTATCATAATATCTGCCACTTATGTTGCTCTGACTTCCAGCTACTCCCTTTTTACTAACACTCTATCCTTATCATCTCTTTTTACTCTAATCTACCAGTCTGGATGCCTACTGAGGCTATCAGCTCTTTCTATACTACTATCCAGCATATGTTTAAGAGTAAAGTCAAATCTAGATAGGTACAAGGCCCATCTTGCTTGTTTACAGTTCAGTTTCTGACTACTCATAAAATATTCTAGATTTTTGTGGTTACTCCAAATCTCAAATTTTTTTGTGCTCTTTCTAGCAAGTGCCTCCACTCTTCTAAGCATCTGATAATTGCCAGCATTTCTTGGTTGTGAATTTCATAATTTCTTTTAGCTTCATTTCATAACTTCAAAATACAGGCTACTGGTCTCTACTTGTCATTCTTATACCTCATCAACAACACTCCTCCTGTTGTATACTTTGATACATCTGCTTCTACTCTTATCTCCTTATTTAGATCTGGTACCACTAACACTGGTTGTATTGTGAACACCTATTTCAACTTCTTAAATGCCTTTTATTGCCTTTCTTTCCAGTCCCACTTCTTATTCTTTCTGACCAATCTATGCAGTGGTTTAGCTATTCTGGCAAAGTCTTTCATAAATTGCCTGTAGTAATTTGCTAATCCTAAGAACTTCTGTATATCTTTAACTATCTTAGGCCTTGGCCATTCTAGAACTCCTGATACCTTCTCTTTCTGTATCTTTTTTTTATACTTTTTGCCCCCATCACTAGTTCTAGGAAGTCAATTTCTTTAACTTTCTATACAGATTTCTCAGGTTTTAGATATAGATTGTTTGCTTTCATTTTCCTTAGGATTTTCTCCACTACCTCATTATGCTTGTTTTCATCCTTTATTTCCACTAACATATTATCCATGAATACTGCTACATCTCCTATATCTATTAGATCTCTTAATATATTATTTATCATTGCCTGGAATGTTGCTGGTGAATTTGTGAGACCAAAAAACATTACAGTGGGTTCATATACTCCAAGATATATTGTGAACGCAGTCTTCTACTTATCTCTCTCTTTTATCTATATATTGTTGTACCCCTATCATAAGTCTATCTTGATAAACACCTTTCTTGTACCTATAGTGTTAATCAAGTCTGAAATCAAAGACAAGAGATAATTGTTCTTAACTATTAATGGGGATAAATGAGAATACAAGGGTAAGATAACAGATAAGAGAAATGGAATCTCCAAACTGTTTTACAGTTGTATGCAGACAAGTAGGTACAGAGGAGGTAAATCAGAAGAGAGAGAGAGCTCACAAAGAATAATGAAAAGTCAAATGCAGAGTAAAAACTAGAGAAATATAGTATTTTTGGTATTCTCTTAAGCAAGCTCTAGTTGATTGAGGATCTTGAAGGTATACATTCATCTCACACTATAATACTACCTTTCTCAAACTAGTCTAGTAGCCTGGCTCACCATCAATACAGTAGTACTGTCTAGAACTCCCATGTCCTTGTGTAGACTCTACTTCAACTGACCATACAGTTGGAAACCCACTCCAAAAATATATAGCAAGTGGTTAAACTCCTAGTCAAGCAAATGCCCAAGTCCTTCTCAAAGTGAGATGTCCTCTTAAGGGATATTTTGTATAGACTTTTTTATAAAAAAAACAAACAGGAAAGCTTAGTCACTCAAAAATAGCAGTAGAGCTCTAGAATGACAGAGAAAGGGAGATAATGAAGATAATTTGTTATTAGGCCCTTCTATACCCCTAGAGTATATATTAGGATTATAAATCATTGAATTAACAATTAAGAAAACAAAAGAAACATTCCAATAATCCATTATGGTAGGGAGTGGAATAATAAAGCAGGATCCTCTTCTAATCATATGACCAATGCTTCCTGTTCTTGTTACAAACTTCATTCAGACCATAACTCTGGGAATATTTGACTAGTTTTGATGATCTAAATGGTCACTGGAAGCCCTTAAGAAAACCTTTCAAATAGTATAAAAGACATCTCAAGGTAATCAGTATTTACTAAGTTATCAGCAGATCAGTTAATGATTACCAAGTCACCAAACACTAAATCACTGATATCTCAGAAACTGCTTGATATAATCATTTGCTTCAATAACCATCATAAAGCTCTCTTCAATGCACTTCTTTAGGCTATGAATAGACCCTAAGGCAATAAGATTCTATGGAGATACAAGGTCCTTAATGTTTGTATATAACACTAATCTTTACTTATAGATTATCATCTATTCTTGAATAGAACAAGAGACTGCTCTAAGATGGTTAGGTTATCTCTATTTCAAGAACAATAGTACTCCTATATATAGAACAATAGGTAATGATCATGTAGTAGGCTGTTCTAGTATACAGACTACCACAATCATGTATTTAAAGACTGTATGTCTAAGAATAAACCTCAGACTTAACAATATCTTTTGCTGCTTGTCTAACTTCACTTTTTTGAGCACTTTTATTATCAAATCAACCAATTACAAATTAGTAAGTGGCTATTTGTAATAGTCCTTCCTAATCCTTTTACCTGGTTTTCTTTTATGTCTATTTATTGAACCTTGTCTTTGTATATAGCTCAAGAAGCCTTAAGATCAGCATAAGTAATCTTCCCTTGAGGTCAGCATCTTTATTGATCTCCCCACTTCCAACTTTCTCAATCTCTCTATTCTATTTTCTTATACTTCTGACCTTCCTTCTTAGTCCTAGATATTTTCTTTTTTCTAGATACTCTAATAGTGTTGCCCTCAAGAGGGTTGCTCCAATATTTCTAATTATAGTGGCCATCAAAAATGATTGCTGAGGTCTGATAGCAACACTAAAGCCTAATCTATCAAATAAGATAGCCACCAAACTATAATATCATTCTATCAGAGAAGATTAATCTCTCTAAGGTTTGAACAGTCCTCAAGAATGCTTCTAAAGGGGATTTCTGGGTTATATTTAGTATAGAATAGCTAGACAGGCTCTATAAGGCTGGTATAGTGGCAGTCACAGCCAGTCTTTTGCTACTTAGGTAATGTATATGAGTCCAAGACTGGAAATCTAGTAGTATATAATCAAAGAGTCACTTTCACTGCTTGAGCTGAGTATAGTATAGTTTTTTCAACAAATGTCATGTATTTTATCTAAAAAGGCTGTCTAGCATGACACTGTAATATCTGATTATGGTGTCTATGAACAATTCAGCAGTACCTTTGGTATTGAGTGTCTTTTTGCAAGGTATAAAGTAACTTATTTTGGTAAAGTGATCAATTGTGACAAATATACAGTCAAAATTGGTTTTCTTTGACTTTGAAAGGTTGGTGATTATATCAATACCTATACATTGCCATAGTTTACTTAGAAAAGGGAATAGTAGTAGGTTATCATATATAGTATGTGTGTTAGGTTTGTTCTGTGCATACTATTGACATACTTTAGTATAGTCTGCAATTGATTTAGATATGCTTGACCACCAGAATCTATGTTACACTAGATTCAATGTATAGTCTCTACCGAAGTGTCTTACTAGTGGTTGGTCATAATATTGGATAATGATTTTGAAGTGTATTGTTTCAGATATATATACCTTTCCTTTATAAATCTATAGTTTTCCTTCTTGTGTCCAGTTTCCAACAATTGTTTGCAGGTTTGTAGTCTTGAGATATATATTATATAGATAGGCTTTAATAATTCTTGTGCTTATTTTGTCTAGACGAGTATTAGCATTTAGACTTAATTCTACTTTTCCAGTCTCATCTATAGAATACGTGATATGGAACTATAGTTTGAAACTTGCTGATTGGTTTGGATTATTAGGGTTTATCTGGTAATCTGGTCATTGAGAAAGTGTATCAAACTCATATTTTTTTAATTTCACATAGAGACCATTTTCCCTAAGGCACTTATCACAAATGGCCACTTACTGATTTGTAATTGGTTGATTTAATAATCAAAGTGCTCAAAAAAGCAAAGTTAGACAAGCAGTAAAAGATGTTGTTAAGTCTGAGGTTTATTCTCAGATATACAGTTCTTAAATATATAATTGTGGTAGTCTATGTACCAGAACAGCCTACTACATAATCACTACCTATTGTTCTACATATAGGAGTACTATTGTTCTTGAAATAGAGATAACATAACTATCTTAGGGCAGTCCTTTGTTCTATTCAAGAATAGATGATAATCTATAGGTAAAGATCAGTATTATGTACAAACATTGAGGACCTTGTATCTCTATGGGATCTTATTGCCTCTGGTTTTATTTATGGCCAAAAGAAGCACATTGAAGAGAGCTTTACAATAGTCATTGAAGTGAATGATTACATTAAGCAGTTCCCAAGATATCAGTGATTTAGTGTCTGATGACTTGATGATCACTAACTGATCTGATGATAACTTGGTAAATACTGATTGCTTTGAGACATTTTTGGTACCATTCAAAAGGTCTTCTTAAGGGCTTTTGGTAGCCATTCAGATTGTTGAAATCAGTCAAGTATTCCCAGAGTTATAGTCTGAATGAAGTTTGTAATAGTACTGTAGGTATTGTTTGGTATGGTAGTATAGTTCTTCAATTGAGGTGCCAAATATTAGTATGTTATCCAAGTAGGCAATTAATAATTCTTCTAGGCCTTGTAGTATTCTGTTTATATAACTTTGGAAGAAAACAGGAGCATTGCATAATCCAAAAGGTATTACTAGAAATTCAAAGAGACCAAATAGAGTTTGAAAAGTGATCTTTCATTTGTCTCCTTTACAAATGCAAAGTAGATAGAAGGCTTTTCACAAGTCAATCTTTGTGAAATATTTTGCTCCTCAAAGTTAGTCTAGTAGTGTATCAATAGAGAGAACTAGGTATCTGTTCTTTATTGTGATTTTATTTAGCACCATATAATCTATATATAACCAAAGGTCTGAAGTGTTCTTTTTTGACACAAAAAGAGTAGGGGGGGCAGTAGAAGAAGTACTTTGCCTAATGAACCTTCTGGACTCCATATCTTGAATAAGCTCCTTCAGTAACTTCATTTCCTTCTCAAAATGATAGTAGGTAGGGTAGTAAGGGAGTTTTTGGCCTTTCAGCATACCAATACCATGGTCTAATACTCTTCTGTATAGTAGGAGCATTTGTATGGCCTAGAGATTAAAAATGTCTATAAACTCCTTGTATTAGAAGAGTATTTGGGGTTTGGGTTTAGAAAAACAGTATTTGGCATCAATATTGACTTTGAACAATGTTAGTCTGGGTAATTTTTCTTCTAATACAAGAAGAGACTTATATAAGTTGTCTACTTAATTCTTAATGTACTTGCAAACTTGTTTATAGTGTTTGTTTACATCAGGTATTCTCTTATAGTGGCTGGATTCTAGGTTGGGCTTTTCTTCAAAGCAGACTTGGTGTCTTGCCCAGTCTATTTTTGGGTTTGTTCTTTTGAACCAGGGCATTCCTAGAACAATTTTATACTTGCTGATTGGAACTTTAACAAAGTACTCTTTGTATTTATTGCTCTAAATTGAGTATTGCAAAAGGTAGATAGATAGGGGTGTTTTTGTTATACTCTTGGTGTCTAGGCTCCTTATTGGGTCTTCTAACTCAGATATTGGCATTAGCTGGAGGGAATTCACTAAAGTTTTCAATATAAAATTTGCAGTTACACTATAGTCAAGAAAATAACAGACAATGTGATTTATTGTTTCTCTAACTAGAGTCAAATAAGAGGTAGTAATTAGTTTAGCTAAAACAGGTGAAAGAGAGTTGTCTATATCTTGGCTTAGTAGAGAACTCAATGGAGGGACTACTATTAGTATCAAGTTTATTCTTTTCTCAACTCCAATAGAAAGAAGGAAGGAGCATAGAAGTTATTGGAGGGAAAACCCTACAGTGTTGAGATAGATGTAGGGTGCTTTAGTAGGGCAAGAGGCAGTAATATGGCCTGAGCCCCTATTGTATAAACAGAGTCTAAGATTTCAATGATATTCCTTTTCTTCTGATGTTAACAGACTGGCACATTGGGTTGGGGTCAAGATAGTAACATGATTAGATAAGAATGTAGTTAGATGAGCAGAATAGGTTGAAGTTGAGGTAAGTTGGCTGACAAATGTTTGGATAGGGCTATTTTGTGAAGATCCTTTCAAACAACAGAATATCTAGTGTTTGTCAGCCTCTAGGGCAGTGTACTTGAACTAGATATAATCTTCTTTTTGACAAGGAATGCCAACCAGTAAATCTTTGACTCTATTCTTTAAGTTTCTGTAGAATATGTTTCCTTATATGCTATGGAGTTGTTCAACCTTCCAAGCTAAGTTTTTGAAGTCTACAACATATTCCCTGATAAACCTAATTTGTTTTAAGGAATATAGATATTCAGTTAATTGGTCTTGAAAGTTGGGGTTCCTAAACTGTTCTCTAAAGGCTATGAAGAATTTTTACCAATTCTCTTATAGCTCTAGATCTTCTCCAGTTAGAATGGGTTCAGTCCAAGAAGTGGTATTGTCCTCTAAGTGCTGGCATGTGAATACTACTCAACATATGTTATTCACAAATTTTTGAGGGGCTAATAGAAATGCTTTATTTATTTTAGCAAAGAACCTATTGAAGTCATAGGTATCACTACAGAATAGTTGAATAATAAGACTTTTCTTGTCTTTAATATTATCTTCAAATGAGGTAATGGACTGTCTAATAGGAGAAAGGGTTGGGACATCATCTGGGAAATCAAGTCCAAGATTTTGAGTTTCAGAATTGTATTTCTATTAGAGATTGAATAGTTCTAGTTGGATTCTTGCAAGTTGTAACTGGAGTTTAGCAATGTCAGAGATAACTTCTTTTTCTTCTTTGTGATCCTTCTCTTCAAAGATGGGCAGGAGATTGTTGAGTACTTCTACTTTATTATCTGGGATATTAGATTGGGAATGTATTATAGGCCAGACCATAGTAGAGGAATTTTAGGCAGGATCAGGGTAGAACAGAACAAGGCAAGGCAAGACAAGATAAGGCAAGGCAACAGTAATCACTGTTAAATGGTTTTGAGCCTCAAAATGTCAGAGAATACTAGTATTCAAAAGTGATTACTAGTTGCAAGAGTAAATTTGAGGCTGAGCACAGTTTGTACATAGTGTTTAGTTAAACTAGTGATATTGTATAATAATATTGATTGTGTTCTCTGACATAATGACTTAGCCATTTTGCCAAATTATGACAGCTAGCACAATTGATCAAAAACCCTATTGAGTTCTCTTTATAACCCTCAAAGACTTAGCTGCTGAGTCAACTCAACTTGAGTCACACAACATGTACTCCTTCCTTTTTCATCTCTTGTCTCCTCACTTTCACTTCCTCCTTTACTGCACATTGTATTACCTTATTTACTATTACCTCAAATCTATTTAGGGAAGTTAGTTTCTCCTTCACCTCCTCATTCTTATTCCTGTGTTATGAGTCACCTTGACTATGACAAAATGCTATAAATAGAATGGACATAGACTAGAGTTAAACCAGTAGCTGATGGACAGCTTGTAGTTTAAACAAGGACAGATAATGTACTTGCATATATAGTAAACTGCAATTGAGTAAGAACTCTATCAAGTTCCTTTCTAACTCTAAAGTACTATCTTGAGTTAAACCCTAGCTTAAGGTTCTTGAGTCAATCACTAACATCCTGTAGTTGTAGGCCAGGTATCCAAACCTTCTATATTTCCAACACACTTTTTCTTCTCTTCTCTCAATTTCTGTCCTTAGTTTGGCAAGAGTATGTTATTGGTTGAGCATTCTACTCATGAAAGAGTTGTATTGAGAGTGATATCAGTCTAGAGACATGGTGCTATGTCTCCAGAGAAGTCAAATAGAAAATGATCTTACTAATGTTATGTCTACTGGAGCACAAGATCTTCATCTAGCTAGATATCTACTATTTTACTTACTACTGCTCTAATAATATAGTTATACTATCACTCCAAGGAGAGGATCTCTAACCTAAATGCCTTTTTAAGGATATATATTAGTATGCAGTCATGAGAGCTTAGAACTTAACCAGGGTGGTTGTTCAGAAAGAATTCAATAAAGTTCCTTGTTGGATTTCACTAAGTACTTATACAAATATTAGATGGTCTATACACCTGTCTCCCACAATCACATAACCCTTACTAAAAACTATACATATCTTACATAATCCTTCCTATACTATTTTATGCTATTTATATCTTTCCTACATTGTATTTTTGGATGTTTTCTATCAAGTTGATAAATATGTGAGAAATAGTTTCCTTTTTAGGAGTTATCTTATAACAATGTAGTATTACTTCTTTGTATGTATAGTCTACAATAGGACTTCAGCACAAGGTTTCTACTAAGAATAGCACAAGTATGCTATACAATACCATTCAATTGTAAAGTTAGGTCTCAGATACAATATCTAAGCTTGGTACTGTACTTTTACCAATAGTCCCTAACTAACTATCAAGTTCTCTTAAGCCTAGAGCCCAGCTATATATCATGACTTGGCAAAATAGCTAAGTTATTATTTTATTTTACTTTCTTTTCTTTTCTTATTTGGACTTACTGTTACAAACTTTATTCAGACTATAACTCCAGGAATACTTGACCTATTTTGATGATCTAAATGGCCACCAAAAGCCCTTAAGAAGACCTTTCAAATGGTACCAAAAACATCTCAAAGCAATCAGTATTCACCAAGTTATCAGCAGATCAGTCAGTGATCACCAAGTCACTAGACACTAAATTGCTGATATCTCAGGAACTGCTTAACATAATTGTTTGCTTCAATGACCATCATGAAGCTCTCTTCAATGCTCTTCTTTTGGCCATAAATAGATCCTGAGGCAATAAGATCCCATGGAGATACAAGGTCCTCAATGTTTGTACATGACAACTGATCTTTATCCATGGATTATCATCTGTCCTTGAATAAGAACAAAGGACTGCCCTAAGATAGTTAGGTTATCTCTATTTCAAGAACAATAGTACTCCTATATATAGAACAATAGGTAGTGATTATGTGGTAGGCTGTTCTGGTGCACAGACCACCACAATCATGTATTTAAGGACTGTATGTCTGAGGATAAACCTCAGACTTAACAACATCTTTTGCTGCTTGTCTAACTTTGCTTTTTTGAATACTTTGATTATCAAATCAA
>Ga0153973_100034_pt1 | contig 21787 bp, 27 predicted proteins | sample TSGA057MetaG_FD_104700 | JGI IMG/M metagenome (GOLD analysis project Ga0153973, IMG submission 104700) | Attine ant fungus gardens microbial communities from Georgia, USA - TSGA057 MetaG | ecosystem: Host-associated > Fungi > Mycelium > Unclassified | place: USA: Georgia, Yuchi Wildlife... | reverse complement strand
TCGAGTCGGCAACTCGTGCTGTGATAAAATGTTTTGGTAAATCTAGCAGAGAACGACAGAAGATGGCTCAAGAAATGCTTGGAGGCAGCGAGAAAGCGAGGAGAGGATGAGGGGAAAAACCAAACGAGGTCGAACAATATATGCAGACTGGAGCAGCCAAAGTCCGATGGATGAAATATGCCCTTTCCGCATTTGGTCGATGATCGATCACTTGCCTTTTCTATCCAGTCTCTCTCCGCTCCAAAGTGGATTGACAGAAAGACATTGTCTATTCATCGACAGACAGGATACATAATTATTCCGTAGCGGCCCCTGCAAGAGACCACATATAGTAGCACCCTTTTTCCATGTGTCATAAGTCTGCAGCCGCATGATGTGATGTGACGCTCGGGACCCACCAATACTCCTGTATGGTTTCCAGTGCTCTGTAAGATCTTCCATCTCCTGTGGGATCAATAGCGCCCCTCTTAAAATAGATAGCCCTCAGTGCCGCGGAAAACTCCAAGTTCACCAGCACGTACTTGACTTTTTTCTTGCCTCCAATCCGGCTCCGCAGCTCAGTGACACTCAGCGTCTTGGGAAGAGGCCGGACTTCTGGGCCTGCAGGCTTTCGCAAGGTTCGGGATATAGATGGTGTGAAAGGGGGAGGAATTCCACCTGGTGTATCCACATCTTTGTCCTTGACCTGTCGTTTGGGACCGGAGTTGTCGTGGCTGGGAGTCTCGCTTAAGATCGAAGAATCCTTCTCAGTTTCATCGCCACTGTCAACATCATCTACTTGTTTCGAGTCTGACTCGGACTTTTTCGTCAATGATTCCGTGTTAATCTTCTGTGGGCTAATATCGACACGGTCCACAGGAGAATGCAATGCCAAAGTCCAGCGTGCTATCCCACGCTGCACGCTCAGATCTCCTTCAAAACACTGTTTCAACGGCGATCTCGATAGTAATCAAAATGTGACAACGAACCTACTGGTAAGATGTCTGGACGTCGGAGAGAAAATATAGCAAACATATCAACTAAATTCATCAGTTCAATCACGTCGTATTGATAGGGCACTGTCCACTTGCCGGTCCACTGTGACATAGCCGAACAAAAGAACATTATGGTATGAGACTAGTTCATTCGCTCGTGGGGAGCAATTGGATATCATACTTACACGCCCAATTCCTCGCACCTGTATTAACATTTCAGCCAACTCCTCGTCATTAGCGGACAGTATCTTCTCTGTTGACAAGCGACCGTCCGCAAATCGCTGAGCCAAATCTTGAACTACAAAAATATAGACATGCTCATTCAAGTAAAATTTGACGCACTGTATTCTGCTTTACGCATGCTCAATCCAGCTGTTCTTAGAATAGATGTCTCTGTTGCCGCCACTTGAACAGGAGTTGGGAACGAATCCGCCCTTTGTGATGATGATGGTGATAAGATCCGCCTGCGTCGAAAAGAATTCTTTGAAATAACGTACGCGACTTGTCCTGGTTTCTCAGGAAGTGTTGGATCATATAACCGTTTGAATTTGTGGGTAATTGACTTAGCAGCCATCCACGATATTTGCTGTCCTCTGAATTGACAAGCATTATAAGAGTTTTTTTATGTTTCATCGAAGAAGGTAAATACATACAAGATTGAAGTTGATAGTGCTCTATCATTTGACCATGAGTACAAGATGGGAGATCTTCTTAGTGCAGCACCAACCTGAAAGGATGGAACTGTTCCAGATTCTCATAAGGTTTGCATGGCATCCTATCGAATATGTCCTCAAAACGATGGTCTACCCTGATCAAATGCTCCTTGGCTTTTTCAAGGGAAAATGTTAATGTGGCAGGCACAAGCGCATCTGCATCGTCCTTGGGCATCAGCGCGGCCACCGCAGGGAGAGGCTGAGTAGGGGTCATAGTTGGTGCTTGGATACCAGATGCCCCCTTGCGAGCTCTCTTCCTCACACTGCCATCAGGCTTTTCAGACCGTTCTTCGACAGCTTTCCTCTTCACGGCCGCCACTGGAGCATCGTATCCTTTGCTGTTGCCTGAAGAAGACTTTCCTAGTATTTTGGTAGCTAGTCTTGCTGAAGTACGTATTGTAGGCATCATGAGTTGGCAACAGTCATACAAGACCGTGCGTAGAGAAAGAGGATTCCTTTGACGCCCAATACAATGCAACTTGGCTTTGTCATGTAATGCTCTAACCATATTTAGTTCATGAACTCTCGCGATCCAGTGAGGGCACATGTTTAAAACAAAGTCTCGGTCTCCCCTCGGACAGCGTCGGTCTCCCCTCGGACAGAGTCAGTCACCCCTCGGACACATGGATTATTTTTTACCCGACCCACCACGGAAGTGTCACCCCATACATAGCAGTCACGTCATCCGATCTGATTTCTCAAAAAGTTGGGTCTGTTCCACAATCCACCTAGCATGGTTATAATGATCGGCCTTTAACCCACATCAATGTCTATCAATCGGTGACTTTCCGGTCGTTTTGAACAGGGTGGATTATGTTTTTCCAAATGAGACGTCTATCATGATCCAATCAAACTTCAGTTCAGACAGTGTAAATTACATCTAGGACCATCCCTAGTATCAGTATTTCGGTGATTTCCTTTAATGTGATACATTGTCGGAAGAAACCCTTGCTAGATACATCTGGAGAGTGATCATACTTGTTTGACGTTGCTCAAATTTGATGCCTGAGCAACCACCCGTAGAACGTGCTTATGTGATTTCATCGGAGTCTACATCGTAACTGATCATCCAGTCAATCACAATCGTTGCTCGGCTATCAGAGAGCTCATCAAGAGAACAAGGAGTCCACCCACCATTCCATGTGGAGAAGCACGATACTTGCAAGTTATTCTATCCTATCCAATTTATGGTAGAAAAAGCAGTGGACTATGAGATATCTTTCCAAAACCTGCATTAGCTTGTGAATGGAAGAAGAGCTTGCTTGAGAAATGTCTGAAGAAACAGGATGTGTGCGCTTTTCTCTAAAAACAAAATAAGCCTACTACCCAGGGTCACACACAGCCACCTCCTGAGATTTCGGTCACTTTTCGAAAACTTGCCAGAGAGAACAAAGGAAAGAAGCAGGGTAAGATATGATTTTGGCCATGTGATATTTAGTGGATTCGAGAGAGGATCTAAACGAGCAATCAGCGATGGACAACTGTGATCAAGATAATCAGTTTTTATCAGTCTACTGCGTAGGGTCACATATTGCCATCAAGGCCGCAGCCAAAGCTAACTCCTATTGACAGCTTGCCACTAGTATGTTGAGCCATATTCACTGAATGGGCCAACCTCGGTTAACCTCGCCACGCACCATAAGATGGTGGCGCTCCATCGTTTGACCACTGATAAAGCACGCAACCGGGCGTCATTTTTTATACTTTAACTGATTCATCATGATTCATCTCCGTTGCTGTGAATAAGAGCCGGCCCTGAGATCCACCCTCCGTAGTCACGGGACGAGGCTTTATAAGTACTGTCACCTATCACCAAGGCTAGTTAGAAGTATGTCTGGTCGTGAGTCATTTCATTCCCCTAACACTTTTGCCATTCAGTTCAATACATTACTTCAGGATACATTGTCATGTTTAAGGACTCGGCTTCGGAGGCTCAGATTGAACAATACAAGCAACGGCTTCAAGCTGAAGGTAAGCATCTCTCTCTTAGTTTCAGCTTTTCAACGATTAGAGACACTCTGATCGTTCATGCTAGGAGGAAGCATCTATGCAAACTACGATTCCTTACTCAAAGTGAGTCGATCAATATCTATTCAATCAGTTGATGAAACTTCGTTCAGGGTTTCTCGGCCAATATTCCAGATCAATTTGTTTCATCTTTTGCTCAGGATGACTTGGTCGATTACATTGGTGAGCAACACAAACTCTTTCCACGAACCAAATCATGAATTTGCCTTTAGAACCCGACGGAATTGTAACAACTCAAACAGAGAAATAAGGGAAAATAAGCATTGGACAGTAAACGAGAATGTTTCGTAACGTAATTGTCAATGATCAATTTAGGGAATTATCCAAGGTTTGAGGGGTATACGGACTTGATATCTTGAAGGTGGCTCCTGTAACGCCAGCTACAGTTACTGTATCGGAGACGAAAATCGCTGGAACGGGTGCGATGAATGGCTAGGTATAGGCTTCTACACGGTCACTGGATGTGGCTTTAGTTCCTGCCCCCTGTCTGGGAAGCCAGCCAACTCATCCTTGCCCTCCGGGGAGTTTGATGTCAACACGGGTGGATCTGGGAAGTCCCATGGACGAGGAACCTAGAAGAACAACGTCACAAATACAAACCAGTGAGCTAGACATGAAGGAATTTATACCAGAGCGGCGGGCATGATCCTGAGATTAGTGAACATTCAGCCTTAAATTGACGGGTGCCAAGCTAGCCTCACCAAGTTGCGGCACATACAACCCCTTTTCCTCGGTTCTGCTTTTGAATTTGATCGAACTCGGAGTCGGCAAATTGCGCAATGTACCGGATAAAAGGAAGTATCTCCCGGATCCCATTATTCATGAGCGAGAGGGCAGCAAGGAAGTTCATGACAGCACCAGAAATCGAGTGTACACTCTGGAGTAGATTTTCAGATGCCTGATCAAAGAGAATGGTAGAATTACGAGAGACTGACTGCAAGAAAAGCAAGAGATGGAAGCGGCAATACCAATTCAAAGCCCCACCAGTCTTCAGAGTGATCAGCTGAGAGTCATAATTAAACTGTAATGTGGTCACGCACAGGTAAGAACCGACATTCGATCAGTTGGCGGAAAGACACCTGGAAACGTTGTTCAAAGACTCAGTGAAGCATTGGTGCATACACACACCTTTGTGATCTGGCAAGATATTTTCCCCAATCGCGAATCCTAAGGTCATTAACTCGGGAGTGATCTGCTCAAACCCGTTTATGATAGTCTCGGGTGTTGGAACTGCTCCTGCCAGAATGCCAGGGCCATCGCCGGGTTGCCCGAGTCCAAAGTCAGGAGAATTTATAAAGTCAATGATATGAACTTCATTAATGAATTTCCAGAGTCTTTCTACGGATAAATTGGTGGTAGCCAGAGAAAAGAAGTCCAGCTCAGTACTACTCCCTTCCGACTTATTGGAGAAATAGTGTCGGTGAGCTTCGGCGTCTGGGTGTGGGAGACAAACGGCATGCATGGGCCGGACCATTACAGGTGCGTCTTTCTGGCCAAGTTCGGCAGTCACTGACGAGTGGTCACCTGAAGGTGAAAGAGTGCGGAGTTCAGCAATGATGGGATTGGCATATTTGGACTCGGCCAGATGGGACTTGACTTGAAGAAGCTGTGGCTGTGCCACTATTTTGGTGACCTTGGGCCTGATAGCAGTTGGTTGTCCGGTTGTTAATCCACGAACAATGAGAGCATATTTCTTCGCTTTTCGCTTGGAAGGTGGTGTGAGCAACATCAGGTGCCGATATCGAGCCTGATTTTCCTTGAGGTCGGTAGATGCCGTTGTCCCACCAACCACAGTGTGAGTCAAAGGATCAGATTTGGAGACAGACGATGGAGGATTGAGAGGATCCACGAGCTCTGAGGGTGGTGATTTGGAGAGTCGAGAACGAGTGCTCGGATGTACGGAGGGGGAATTTGACTGTGATTGTGAAGAGACTAATTGACCCATGAATGTGCGGTAGAAAGGAGTGGCAGGGAGTTTGCTATCAAGAAGGAACTATCTCCTTGGTATAAATTCATGCCTTAACAGCAGAACTGCAAGCATGCTAAGACCGGTAAGTAAAGAGCTTGCTGGCGACGCAAGAGAAAGATGAACTCAGTCCAAATTGAGGTTACTGTAAACACATTCCCGGCTCTTCGTTTACGGTCATGAGTCAGGTTTATTAATAGAGTATAGCCCTACCATACTCCCTATACCTCTCTCCAGCAGCAGGTGGCGGCAGCAGATAGGAGAATCACCTGTTTAGCACTGTAGAACGCATAGAGGGTGTTAGAAAAGCAGACAGGAGCTTAGAATCACACTTGAGCAGTAGTGGGACTTCGTAGTACTCAAGGAGTCCTATGTCACGTCACGTTATGCTCTGTGACATGCGTGTGACTATTGTGCATGATGCTTTATTGCAATAATGTAAGTATCGAGTTTATCCACCTTGATCACTTGCTGATTTCGCGGGTAATCTATGACACGTTGGTAATGTGACTTTCAACAATAGATGTGTTCGTTCGCCAAATGACTGGCTGATAGGCACCATGTGGCTATGCTAACAACTTCGGATCAGCGCTTGCCGTAAGGCGAATTATTTCAAAGAATAACATCAGCACGGGCACTGGAAGTTCACACTCATACTATATGCATTAGTGAGCTTTCTTATGATTCGCCATGATCGCTTCAAGTACTTTCAAGAGAATTGTCAGGTAAAGGAAACATTTGTGTTGCGTAGTAGGAGGAAATGCTGACAGGGTGAACATTTTCGAGGAGGACCACACCAGTGCTATGGGCAATACCAATGGGTGAGTTCATGACCCGTTTGTGAATACATGTGTCAGTATAACTCAAAGCAGGTACTGGTGCGATTAGCATCCTATTTTTTGCCTTTCCATATGGACAGGGCTCACAGACCTTGACAATCCTCAGTCTCATATTTTATTTCCTGAATATCTTTCTTTTCCTTTTATTCAACATATCGACAATAGCACAACTCATGATAGAGCCCAAGGCATTCATTCGCTTGCTCAAGCATCCCAGCTATAGTCTCTTCTTCAGCTGCTACCCAATGGGGGCTACAACAATTCTCAGTGCTTCTGTCAATGTAGTTTACTATCATTACGGCGTCGGTGGGCAAGTCTTCATTTGTTTTCTGTGGATTTTATGGTGGATCAATGTTGCCATTTCATCAACGTGCTTCTGGGGAGGAGCTTATCTAATGTAAGCACTGAACAGTTTCCTTTTCTTTTCAACGTGTCCAGGGTCATTACTTGTTTCGTAGGATTACCCAACATTCGCATGCACTGTCCACTATGACGGCATCATGGATTCTTCCCGTCGTCACATTTGTGGTCGCATCTTCAACAGGTGCCGTGATTGCAGAACCTGTTAGGGAGTTCTCTGTTCACGCAGCGCTCGTTACCGTTATCGTTGCTGCGTTCATCCTCACTTTGGGATTATCATTGGCATCAATGATGCTTGCAACTTATGTTTTGAGACTGGTAGTCTATGGTTTCCCTCCAGGATCAAGTGTCTTCTCCGTCTTTCTTCCCCTCGGTGTTTCGGCCCAAGCATCATACTCTGTGTCGCTGATTGGGGCCGAACTCCAATCAGTTCTTCCACTTCTCTCTTCCCATTCCCCTTTCTTTTCCCTTCGAATCTCTGGAGATGTCATTTACATGTTCTGCTCGGTTCTTTCGTTCATTCTCTGGTCATGGGCGGTCTTCTGGATCAGCTATGCCCTTCTTGGGTTCGTCCACGTCCTCAGACACACCAAACTCCGATTCAAGCTTACAGCTTGGGGCCTCGTCTTTCCGAACGTAAGTGTCTTGCCATTGATGTACCCGTTACTCTTCTCAAAATATTTGAAAGGGTGTCTTTGCCAATATCACCCTACATCTAGCAGATGTCTTTGATTCAGGATTTTTCCGAGTACTGGGAGCTATTCATTCAATTCTGACTCTCCTGTTGTGGTGCCACATCTCCTACAATTCTCTTCTCATGATCCCTTCTCTCATTCAAACCCCATTGACCGACATCGACGAAAAGAGTGGAACTGTCAATGGATCCTCTGAACAAACTCAGGGTTCGCCCCGAATATTCCAACCAAGAGTTATCTCACTTGATGATACACACGCAAATGGCTGTAACGATCCTGTGATTGATGAATCACTTGGTCGAAGGATTGTCGAGTAGAAAGCAGATAGTCGTTCTTGTATCTCGGTTTTGATCCTATTGTAAATTTTAGTCAAAATAGAATATGCCAAACAGTTCATACAGTCCATGTTTTGTTGTAATGTTTCAATGTCATAGTATAGACGATCTAGTATATACAGTAGATAACAAGCCTTGTAGCTTGCCCATCCAGCCCCCAGCACCATTGTACTTGTTTGCTATAGTCCCTTCAGCGTTAAAGTTTTTGCTCAAAAGGCACCTCTAATGAGTTAGCTCGATTAGGCCTGCAGGCACAGCCACTGGACATCCTGGTCTTTACCTCAATTACACATCGCATATCCCCACAACCCAACAGTCACCATCGCTTGCTGAGATTCATGCCCGACAGATCCAATCGTGATGGATACCAGCCTCTTTCCCAGAATGTCGATGACGAGGCTGATGTTGGCCTCCTTGGTACGGGTTCAAGGACACGAGCCATGACCTCTTCTACACGTGGCCTGACTCGCAGTCGACCTGGTACTATTGACCTTAAGAAGCTCGACAATGCCTTCAAGAGGTTTGAAAATTTCTTTCCGCCTGTTTTAGACTCTGCTGCATTGTCTTTCTAGATGGACGGAGTCGATTGCCCACAAGGTTAAACGAAAACAAAAGAAGAAACAAGAACATCTTAAGAGACAGATATGGAAGAGTGTTTTTGAGCCCCATGTACGGAGCACTTCAACATCAGATATCATGGTATATGGTTCCATATTTTTTGCTAGTTCCCAGTGCTCAGCATTGGTGCTGGCCAGATTAAGACGTTGGAGCATAAACCTCCTATGACCCAAGAAGACTTTGAAGTGTGGGTAGTTCTTCTAATTCTGGGGAAATTTCTGTCAATGACTGATTGTCTCCGGTCTAGCTCATTAGTACAGTCTGTGAAGAATGCAATCTCAGACGGCATTCATCCCAAGATCATCTCGAAGGGCTCTTCAGGATCATACTTTGCTCGTACTAAGATTTCTGGAGGACGAGTACAGACTATCGCGTTAGTATACTTATGATTTATCGATCTCCACTTCATTACGTGTCAACTCTCAGGGTGTTCAAACCCAAAGACGAGGAGCCCTATGGGCGGCTCAACCCTAAGGTGAGTATGATATGACAGGATTGGGATACCAAAGAGCTATCATCCCTGTATTTCAGACGACGAAATGGATCCACCGACAATTTCGTTGGATTATTCCGTTCGGTCGTGCTTGTTTGATACCCAATCTAAGGTTCGGGGTCATGACCTCACCTCAAATGACCTTCCTGAATTTCTACAGTTATATTTCAGAAGCTGCCGCATCGCTGCTTGATAGAAGACTAGAACTGTATATTGTCCCTCCTACTTACCTTGTTTCGCTGTCTAGCCCCGTGCGTTGAGTTGCTCGCCAAATAGTCATTAATTGATCTGCTTGAAGGCCTTTTTCTACGACTGGCTTGATCGAAGCGCAGCAAAGAAGGGAAAGCCTTTGCCCGAGAAAATTGGGAGCATGCAATATTTCCTGCATGGTTATCTAGGTTTGTGTCGGCAGGTTGAAAAATGCGGAATTGCTGATATGATGGTAGATGCTTCCGAATTCCTGAGGAAACACCCCTGGCCCGGTCGGGCCATTGCAGATACATTTGATGACTCAAATCATAGACACGGCAACTTCTCGAAGCGTATCCTAAGTACGCTCAACATCATGTGTGGTAAGACAGGCGACGGGGATGAGCTTTATGACGAAGTTGATTACGAGGATGAGAGGGTCTTGTTTGACAGCACAGAGCCGAATGAATCAGAAAGACCATTCTACTGGACTCAGGGTCTACAACAAAGCTTCAGAGATGAACTAGAAAAGTATGTCTATCAATTTACACGGACTCCTTCGAAAATTGAGTTTGATCCCTATCAAGGTTAGTTGTACTTGGTAAGAAATTTTCCTTTGGGTTCCTCGTGACCTAATACCATGTAGACTATCTAATGCTCAACACCGATCGAGGAGCGGATAATTATATGATCAAGTATTGCGAAGGAGGCCACGAAAAGCCCCTTGTAGATGTTGCACCAACTCGTTCTGTACGGCTGGAGATGCCTCTCATGAACGAACTGAAAACTACCGACAGTGCACCCTTAAGAAATGATGCAGGCAGTGTTCGTGTTGCCACTGCCTCTCCAGCCCTATCTGACAGCCCAACCGGAACTGATTATACTCGACGACCCCACATTCACATTGCTGCAATTGATAATTCTCTTTCCTTCCCCCATGAACATCCCCAAGGCTGGCGCTCATATACATATGGCTGGTTGTATCTTCCAGTTAGTATCATTGGTCGACCATTCAGCGACAAGACAAGAAATCACTTCTTGCCACTCCTCACGTCGAGAGCTTGGTGGGAAGATACAACTTTCCAATTACGAAAACTATTTGCTGTCGATCCTGATTTCCACCCAAAGATGTTTGCAGTGAGGTGCTTTTTGAATTCTCGGACGTCCAGGGCTAACGTTCATGCAGCGGCAAATGGCAGTCATTAAGGGTGAGGTGGTATCTTTCAGTCAAACCGCCTTGAGCTTATCGCATCACAGGACAGGCGTGGAACATTGTACAGTCACTCAAACACGCCGTAAGCTATCATTCTCCAATTGCTGATCAGACTCGATTCTAACTCCGATATAGGATGAAGGTATAGCTAGTCTGTAACTGTGTGGCATGATCTCTAAATTTTACAAAAGGACCACTGGAGTTGACCCGCCGACAAAAAGTGCTGGTTTGGGATGATGAAATTGAGGTACCTGAGGATCTATTACAAGAAACCGAGGCACCTGCAGATTCAGCCGAAGATGGGGAGAATGGTCCGCCTTCACCCCGGATATCTATCAATAGTGTTCCTGTTCCACGGAGGACACGAAGTCAGAGCTCAAGGAGCGAATTCCCCCCGCCTATGCAGAGGACCTCAACCGATGCATCTGGTCTGCCTCGTCCTGTACCATTCGCTGCGAAGTTCCAGAGAATTCACCCCGGGACTACTGGTGTTACAGTTCTGGAGCATCTGGAACGATTGGATGCTGTGGAGGCTAGCTTACAACGTTTAGGTGTTGATGACGTGGAAGTGGATGTTGGAGAGGCTATTCAACCCAAACATCTCCCGCTGGTACGCGCGAGTAGTGGCGGAAATTGTGACCTTCCTGACACTTCTTTGGGCTCTGCTCCAAACCCATCATCATCTTTCTCTCCGCCGAGTGTTCCCCTTTCAGCAGTACCGGAGGTTGCATCTTCGGCAAGCTCTATCGCTGAAGAGGACCTTGTGGCTATGTCTAAATCGACTTCCCATGTAGAAGGGATCAGGCGCTCCTTCGGGCATGAACGGCAAGAGAATGGTGACCCTTTTCATATTGACTGGATCCAGCAGACAGGTGAAAATACGAAAAGAGATGTTATTGTTGAGGTCAGCCATCTGACATTTTGAATTCTTTATGTTTTTTTCTCATTGATTTTTAGCGATTGGAAATGGTGGACAAAAAACCCCTCTGTTCTTGCTGGTAGAGAGGATGGTTTTGGTTTTAATTGTAGCATTAATTTGATTAACATCTTCGTTTTCGGATAACGTTATAAACAATTCAAGATTCGTAATTTTTCGTTTGACAGGCCATAATAAAGATACACTAAAGATCGCAACCTCGTCGAATCAGTCACCTTCGGTCATCAGCCACTGCGCAAAGTCATCCAATCTCTTCTTGTCTGCGTCGTCACCTTCCTCGGTGTCATCCCCTGCTCCTGAGCGTTTGAACCGCTGCCGACCGGCGTAGAGATTAGCCTCAATTCGACGCCCATCAAAGAAACGACCATTCATTTTCTGAGGAAACGGTGAAAACCTGAAATTTCACGGTGGTTGAGGTACAAAAGACATACTACGACACAGGCTTGCGCGCTGATTGGGTCTTTAAACTTGACTGTCATAATCCCATCCTTCTCTTTCTGGTAAAATTGTAAATTAACCAAAAAAACAGATGGGCAAAGCACACCTACATCGTAAAGCACGACATTGGTGACTTCGCCTAATGTTGAACATTCTTCTCGGACATCTTCTTTGAGGTCAAGTAACAACGATGCATCCTTTTCGAGGTCTTCCAACGTGAACATGTGCTTCAGAACGACAACACGACTATTCTTGCTCATGTCCTGCACATCGTCGTCATCCGCCTTTGCGGGTCCAAAGCCATCTTCGTCATCCCACTCTTGAAGTTTTCTATACCATATGTCAACTATCCAAGTCAAGAAAAATTGAGTTGAACACACCTTTGCATCTTGCCTATCCGTCTTGTTGTCTTCTTCTTGTCAATCACTTTGCGCGGTTTATCACCTTCTGCTGCTGTTGTGGGATTTTTGTGGGTGAAATCAGCTCTCACCACACGCATCACAGTCGAGGATTCTCCCAGTCGTAACTCTGCTTCGTCGAGCAGATTGATCGCAAGTGTGACGGAGTCCTCTTTGAAGAACACTACTAGAGCCTCTCCAGCAAATGAACCATCGTCTCGGGCGTACATCTTCACCTTGGGCTCTCCTTCATCGTCTTCCTCGATGACACCACATCGGGAGAAACGTTCCACAATTTCATCAACCTCTGCATCCAGAGGAAGACCAGTAACATAAATAGCAGTGTTCTTTGATTTTCGTTCTGCCTGGGATTTGTCATTTCTGCCGCGCTTGGAGGAACTTGCAACGGCATTTCCAGTTGTGCTGTACCCTGTGTAGTCTTCGGGTTCCTTTCTCTTCCTGTTTTCGCGTTTCAGGACGGGTGCTGCAGGTGTCTTGAGTCACCCAGGACCTGATGTTAGATTTCCAAACCCGATCTACCCATCATCTCAAGGCACTTGCCTCTTCGTCGATGCCTGTAACTGAGTAAGCTGCTTGCTGCTGCTTGATAAGGTCTTCATCTAACTGATTACAACCTTGTCAGGTATTTAGCGTAATGAGAGGTGAGGATGAATTTTGTACCAGGGATACCCAAGACCCCTTGACACTATCATACTCCATCTCAGTCCCATCGTCCTCCTCATACCGCCATGAATTAGAGCTCTTGTTGAAGTATGCCCTGGCAAGAAACTAAGCATGTATTGAGACATGCCAGACATGTAGGCAAACCGAGGATCATCAGCAAAAGCAGCGGCTTGTGCTTCTATAGTTGCTCCTGGGGGTGGTAGGGCAGACATGCTTGTTTGATATTATTTGACACAAGACGCCAATTATCCCGGTCAGTCCATTACATAATCATGATAAAACTTTTCTTTGGGCTCCGCAACAAGCAAACTTAGTGCTAAGACACGGAGGGCCTAAATAGGGTGTGTCTACAGGAGCATGCGCCAAAAGAGTAAGAGTTTGCTGCCTGATCAAAATATCATTGCCAATCAACAAGTAATCTTAACTTGAGCACACATTCAAGAGAAAGAGCCCTGAGCGTATGATCGAATAATTATCAAAACGTGTTCAAGAGATTGTTGATCGTCAGTTGATAGTGATTTAATCTTGTTACACGGCGTACATTCTGATGTCAAGTCACGGCTTGAATTGAGATGTCAAAACTATGCACTTGGAAGTCGCACTTTGAATACTTAAGAGACAAACTAGAAGAAGAGCAGGATTAATGATTTTAATGATTTGAAGTTGAACATGAAAAAAAACTTGCCCGTTTATTGGACTACATTATCAGCTCTTCTGGGTTCTCATTTACTTCGATGACACATTGCTGGACAGGTCTGATGGTTCACAAGATGTAATAGTGGTGACTGAAGAGGGGGTGAAAGAAGTTGAAAAACCTCACACAGAAGTTAGTCCAGCCCAGCTATGTGTAGGGATATATTCACATCACATCAGAAACTTTCAGTCGGCGAGATAGCTAAGTTCGTAAGGCCATACTGTCTGATTGCGGTGCAATCGGGTTGGAGTTCGAACCGCGTCTTGACCACTAAATGTTGCCTTGTCAAAAGGCACTAAATCCACACAAAATGTGTAAAGAACAATTCAGCTACACTGGAAGAAATCCCGCACTCCTGGATTGTTTTTCCTCATCCTTAAAGTCTCACATCTATATGGTCTGCCAAGGGCAAGTTATTTTTTTCATGTTCAACTTCAAATCATGAAAATCATCGTTCCTGCTCTTCTTCTAGTTTGTCTCTTAAGTATTCAAAGTGCGACTTCCAAGTGCATAGTTTTGACATCTCAATTCAAGCCGTGACTTGACATCAGAATGTGCGCCGTGTTAGGAATCAAGTATTTATCAACTATTTGCAGGGATTGATGATTATTGGACATTACTCATTCATCGGCGCAAGCTTCAGAGCCAATGATAAGATTTAAACAATAATTATACGTCTATTCAATGGTACAACCTCATGGGAAAATAGGAGTATTCAGCATGAGGCGCATCGGTTGAACGCTTCGGCTCCCAACGTTGGAAAGAGGTAGGGAGCGAAGGGGGGTGTTTATCCTCTGAGTAGACCTGAGTAGCACTGGTGACGGTGGAGATAGCCTGAGATAAGCTCATGGGTTCAGGAGCCTCGATGGGGACTTCACTGGTATGCGCATCTGGTGCAGTAACACTGGGGTGCAATGCGTCAAGTTCTTTTGCTTGACATTGCAGATGAGAACACCCATGGGACATACGTTAGTGCTCCAAAATGCTCAATCAATAATTGAGAAAGTTGGTCCTGAGTGATCACGGATAGTTGAGGATAAGCACGACGAACATCTCGCTTCCAGTACGGGTTTTGTGCCGGGTCGGAGGCTATCAAATGTCAGAGTATATAAGAGTGCAAAATATTTAATTTTAGACCTTTTGTTGCAGGTGTTGAGTAACGCTCTGGACGCGATGCTGGGGGAGGGAATCGGTTAACCCCCTGGAGGGGTAAACCGCTGGATATTTCAGGGTTGATAGCAGTAAGCTCGCCTGTATCTTGCGTCAGACATTTGAAAACTGGGGAGATAAATGGCCGTACGAAATTTTTTCCAGAAACCGCCTGAGCTAAGGTGATATAACGTCGATGTTGCTTTCTTGGCGGCCATGGGTATACACGAATACTGAATGGTGCGCGGCGTGACCCGCGTGTCACACCTACTTCCGAATTTCATTTCACTTGCTTACACAAACCCCTCGACATGTGTCGCCATTCTGCCTCAAAATGTGGTCATACAGTGTCTCACTCTGAGTTTATACACCCTGAAAGATTGTATCTACCACAATGTTTCGCCGTAATCGGAGATTATCTATGGCTACTACATTCTACAGCCTGCCAGCTGTTCAAACATACAAGAAATCCTGTGGAAGCTTTAAAAGGGGTGAGTTTAGGATGAAGATTTATCGCGGGTTAGGATGCTACGATCACGTCATCCTTGTTTAATCTCCACCGGGAAGTAAGTGCTAACCTGCCTTTTATTTGACAATCCTCGTCAACCTTTCCTTCATTCAATATCCCATTTTATCACACCAATGAGTACTGCATTCACTTACCCGCCACACCCTTCAAATTTTCTACCCCAACCTGCTACAAGATCGTACCCTGTTGTGACTACCTCAAAGAAGTGCAGCCTTCATGACGTTTCAATCTTTGACTTGAAAAGCCTTGAAGAATGTACCTCGCCTGTGCTATACCTGCCACCACTTCTATCGTCTCTGCCAGAGGAACTGGATTTTCACCCACAGGAATCATTGGCAGATCCCGAACTTCCGCCCTTGGCTACCGCAACCCGCCTTCCGAACATCGACCCAGTATCATTATCACTCCACAAGGCCCTTCACCACTTCAGACCCCTCACCACTGACTATGCTAGCGCACCATATCCAGAAGCATTCAATTGGGAAGAGATATTGTTGCCGAAAATGGATGACCGTGATTGGTATTGCGTTGCTTTTCGGAGTAGACGAAAGGCAGGGAGTGATGGTAACGGTGGGTATTCTTATTTTGTTCTCTTCTCTATCCATTGTCATCCTCATTTCTTTGGTAAAGCGCTCTACGCAGCTGACAAGCTAGCGCACGAAGAGGCTATTCGTAACGGAGGTGTAAGTTAAGTCCTTAGGTCTCACAAGTGAATGCTTATGCAGATTGCTAGCTTATCATGTATTGGTATGGAATACCCCATCCCGAAACAGGGATGAATCTTGCAACTTGCATATGGCAAAGTCGTAAGCACGCTGTTGCTGCCAGCTCTCGGCCCCATCACCTCCAAGCCATGAGACTTGCAGCAGAATCTTATGAGCTGTATGAACTTGAGCGTTACCGTCTCTTGAAGCGAAAGGGTGGGAGGCATGTTACCGTGGAAATGTATACAGGGGACCAAGTTGGATGGTGAGACCATTTGACTAGGAGTATGATACACATTTGCAATATTTTCTTAATACCTGCCAGTGTTGATACTAAATATCTGATCTGCCTAGTCTGTGAACATTTAGACCCGATAATCAGACCATGACTCAATACTGTCTCGAGAACATCGTGATTGTTGTTGAACATGAAGCATGCCGATGTCAGAGCTCGACTCTTTGAGAGGAGATATGTATATACCCTGGATGGGAGCGAAAGCTTTCTGAACTGGCGCGCTATGATTCTTGTGTGATGTCGCCCGGAAGCAAAAGCGATCCTCGTCGGATGAAGGAGACTTGCAACCTTCATGCAGGTCAGCCCCTACGTCCACAAAAAGCTCGGGTCCGACATCTCCGGGCTGGTGCAAGGAAGAAGTGCACACTTGTGTGGAATCCTGCTGATGGAGGTTTGAACGGTCAAATACAGTCCAACGGAAGTCAAGGGTCTCTACGTCTAGAGGATACGATTCCAAAGATGGGTCTGGTTTTGAGAAGCCCTCGGTAGGAGCGCCAAAATATAGATGCTTGTCTGCCGGTTGGAACTCTGAAAACTCCACAACTGGATCGCTATCATGGACATCAGAAAGACTGCCATATTGTGACTGGACAATACTGTAATCCAAATTCAGGGAATCTGGGCACTGTTCCTCTTGGAAAGTGTCCTTTGCAGGCGACCCTGAAATCAACTCCTCTCCAAGGTGAACCTCGTCATCATAGGCAAGTGGTTCAGGAAGAGGGAGCATATTGACGTCTATATCGGTTATAGAAATTGGTGGGGGCGTGAATGGTCTGGCTATAGTTGAGGCAGGCCCTGGGGTTGTAAATAGCCGGAAATCAGGGGACACATATGCCTCTGTCTCTGAGAGATTCCCTACTGAGTTGTTGTAGATGAGCTGCTCCAGAAAAGGAGTTCGTATCCAGTGGGGTCCCAGCTTTGTTACATAGGAATCCGAACATGTACGAGTAGCAATCAGTGTCGAGGGGCTTGTTGGTTCTTCAGCCATGTTCAAAGTAAATGGTAGCTGGTCAGATTCTGGAGATGATACAACGTCATTAACTTTAGTTGAAGCCGACGATTGATGTGTCTCGGGAGAACTGAACCCAAGGGCCCTCTTCGGGAGTAAACACCGGAGAGGGTGCTTCCGCGGAAGCGAAGCAAATGTATGCGCTAGCCACTGAGGTAGGGGCCCCGGGAAATCCTAGTATTGACGCAGTGAGCGCCTCCTGAGACAGTGGGAGAGGATGCTGGATCATGGAGAAAATACCTGACCCAAGCAATTGCTCTGGAGTGTTTCTCTATCCATAGAGACTGTCTGTATTCCGCTGGCGGGATTTACAGGCAAGGATGGCCCATCATCTAGATGATCATCTAGATGAAATCTTCTCAAAGAATCTTTGGCTTTGCACAGTGCATTTTTTGGTAAATGCCCAGAAATTTTGCGATGATGATTCACAGTAGCTGAATGTCTGGCTGAAACAGCTTTATCGGCTGAGGTCCTTTCCTTCGGGTAAATCCTGGTCATCTGCATGGTTTCGATCATCCTGTCATATCTAGTATTGAGGTCCTGCTTCCTGCGTCGCTTGGCGTCGGGAACCTCTATTCAGACATGTGAGTGAGATGCGTGAGATGTAAGTGCATAGACCAATTGTTGATCGGTGACCTTCAGCAATCAGACTTTTTCTGGAATATCAAGAATCAGTACTGATTTCAGTATTCATGAAGACGAACTAGGCAAATGGCTGACCTTTTTTCCATGTCTTTCGAGAAGAACCGTGGCTTATTGTTTCTGATGACTTTGTTTATTGGATGTCGTATGACGTCACTATTGTCCGCCACTTTTACAGCCAAGAATCTTGCAATTGTGCATCAAATTATATTTTCCCAACAACCAGGATGACCAAACAAAATAATAAAATAATAATAATTTAAATCATTGTACCGTTTCATCGTTGTCCTACCAGTAAACCAACATTGATCATCACCCAAAAGGGGCATCAGCTACTCAGCAAGAGATTTGCTAGCAGCAAATTTATGCCCCTGGAGGACTCACGTGGTGACTGATCGGTAAGCCCCACCGTCCAACGTTACCACGGGTGCCACGTTGATAGATGAATGCTATCCAACCAAGCTTACTTATTACCCTGCCTTTTATAAGTACAAAACTCATCCTAGCAACTGTAGTCTTGTAAAAAGTGAAATGGCTGGCACACTCCTGCTAGGAATGCAGACCTAGTGTTTGGCAACTGGAAGGACCAAAGTCATAAAAGGAAATAGCAAGACTTTGTCCTTTCAGTGCCCTTGAGTATCATGCCTCTACTTACATACTGGCATCAACTGTGTAGAGAGAGAGAATTCTGTATTTGTATACTGCAACAAGCAAGCAGGTGCTAAGACACAGTGGGTGAGATACATAGTGGTACACTACTGACTACACCTGAGCTCCAGAGGGGTCAGCTGGTATTGTTCCGAGTTGGATATAGATGTTGGTGGTAGAGTATTTGGGTTCTCTATGGGGTGATGTAGGTTGGGATTGTATGAATGTAATAGTATATAAGGTTAGGTGATTCAAGGGTGTTTATCAGTAGAATAAAATGGTTCTTGAGGTTTGAGTCAGCTAGGAGCTTGAGGCTCGGTCTCTATAAGGTCTGTGAGAGGCCTGTTGTCACAAATCTCATTCAGACCATAACTCTGGAATTACTTGACTGATTTCAATAATCTAAATGGCCACCAAAAGCCCTTAAGAAGACCTTTCAAATGGTACCAAAAACATCTTAAAGCAATCAGTATTCACTGAGTTATCAGCAGATCAGTCAGTGATTACCAAGTTACCAGACATTAAATTGCCAATATCTCAGGAACTACTTAACGTAATTGTTTGCTTCGATGACCATCATAAAGCTCTCTTCAATGCACTTCTTTCAACTATAAATAGAACCCAAGATGATAAGATCCCATAGAGATACAAGGTCCTCAATGTTTGCATATGATGCTGATTTTCACCTATAGATTATCATCTGTCCTTGAATAGAACAAAGAACTGCCCTAAAATGGTTAGGTTATCTCTATTTCAAGAACTATAGCACTCCTATATGTAGAACAATAGGTAGTGATCATGTGGTAGACTGTTCTGGTACACAGACCACCACAATCATGTATTTAAGGACTGTATGTCTGAGGATAAACTTCAGACTTAACAACATCTTTTGCTACTGTCTAAACTTTGCTTTTTTAAGCCTTTTGATTATTAAATCATTAACTCATAAATTAGTAAGTGGCCATTTGTGATATCTGTCTGTTATATGGAATATGAATAGTGATAGAGGGGACTAGCCATTTTTTGTGAAGGCTCTAGAGTTTTCGAGGAAGAATATTATAGTTTCTATACTATCCTTGGTACTAAGAAGGTCAGGAAGGTACAGTATTTGTGACACTTTGCATAGGGCAGTATAATGTTTTTCATAGGTAGAGCAGGATTAGATAACATATTCTCATATTTGTGTAGGTTTACTGCATGGGTAGGCTGGGTCTGCTAAAGAAACAAATCTTCAGTAGCATTCCCCTGAGTAACTATGTCCTGTTCTGCATTGTAGAAGTCATCCAAATAGCTCTCTCTTGTCTGCTAGCACTAGAAAGTAAGATATAGGATATAGAGTATAGAGATGGTAGTATCTGGTTTGCTGTTGCCCAGCTGCCTTGTTGTGGAGAAGAGTTTCTCTATAGGGTAGTCCAGTCCCTTTTTAGACATTTGCATGTATGGCAGGTATTGTGTGTGATTGTTAGTTCTACTGATGAGGGGAGTAGAGTCATCTTTTTGACTAGTTAGTCTGCCTGTTCATTCCCTGGGATATCTGCATAACCTAGACACCATGTGACTCTGAGAGTGTTAACTGGGTTCTTTTGTAGCCATTGTAGCATATGCTAGTAGAAAATATAGGCCAGTAGTTGACCTTGACATGGCTTTGGGTCTGAGATTGTTTTGACAGTAGAGACGTTGTCTACAAATATATAGATGTAGTGTACTCTGGATAGGAACTCTGTCTTTGAGATTGCTGTCCTGACACCTACTACTAGCCTAGTTAGTTCAGCATTATATACCTCAGCCTTGTCTCCCAAGCTTATCTTTTGTTTGAATATCTCATTTTCCTGGTAGAAGTCTACCGCTACAGCACCTGTTCTTTGGAACCTTTGGCCTATTGATTTCTGTGAGCCATCCATATATACTATGATGTAGCTTGAAAAGATTTTGAGAGAGGAAACATACCATAAGTGTTCTAGTATAGCTTTGTCTTTTTTGGTTGGTTTGTCTTCAATCGTGACTCTACTAGGATAGTCAGTACATATCTTTTGCCATGGAAGGAAAAGAAAGAGGAAAACTTATTTGTGGGTGTGTGCTGTATGAGCTGCTATATGGATTAGCTAGGTAGTTCCTTTGGATGAGAGGTTAGTTTCTTGTCTAGAGGCTGAGTTTTCTGTTTGGGTCTATGCTATAGGTAGGTAATAAATAACTGGATTTGCTATACTTAGCCTATTTAGACAGATTTCAGTCTTTCTCTCCAAGTAGTCTAGATATAGATGGATTGGGGGTATTGCTGCTTCAATCTCTAGGGTCTGAATTGGTGTAGTTTTGAATGCTGCACAGATGATCTGGAATGCCTGGTTTTGGATTCAACTGAGTGCTTTTGCATGTGCTTCTTTCTTGGTCCACCAAACTACACTCACATATATTATAATAGGTAAGATACATATTCTGTACAATGTGTAGAGGTTTAGGTATAAGAGACCCCATACTATGTTTGATAGCATGACTATACAACTAAGGGCTACTTCAGCTTTGGTTGAAATTTTCTTTACATAGTGGTTAAACAGAAGTTTTCTGTCAAAATGGATATCTAGCCAGTGTATTGAGGAGGTCACTAAGATTTTTGATATTGATCCATCTTGTTTTATGAGTTTTATATGAGTTGCAGAATTACCATACTTCTTGCATTGAGTATAGTGCATAAGTTTACATTTGTCTCAGTCTAGTACAAGGTCTACTTTCCAAAGCAATTGGTTGACAACTTTGTATGCTTTGGCTAGGAGGGTATTATTTGTTACAATTGAAGATGAAGAGACTGTAAGTTTGCTGTTATCTATATATATCAGAATATCTATATTAGATGGTTTGTCAGCCTCAAGGTTTGTTGGGGTAGAAAAGATAGCTTTATCCTGGAACATCTCTAGAAGACCTGCCAAGTAGAATAATGCTAGGATAGGTGAGACTAGAGAGCCTTGTGGAATTCCATTTTTGACTGGTTTGGAGTTACCTCTGGTACTGTCTATACAGATTGTGGTAGTCTGTGCACTAGAACAGCCTACCTATCACAAATAGCCGCTTACTGATTTGTAATTGCTTGATTTGATAATTAAAGTATTCAAAAAAGTGAAGTTAGACAAGCAGCAAAAGATATTATTAAGTCTGAGGTTTATCCTCAGACATATAGTCCTTAAATACATGATTGTAGTGGTCTGTGTACTAGGACAGCCTACTACATGATCACTACCTATTGTT